>Ga0180074_1000035_pt1 | contig 25585 bp, 25 predicted proteins | sample EasRiv366_16_10D_FD_121773 | JGI IMG/M metagenome (GOLD analysis project Ga0180074, IMG submission 121773) | Soil microbial communities from meander-bound floodplain in the East River, Colorado, USA - East River metaG ERMLT366_16_10D | ecosystem: Environmental > Terrestrial > Soil > Floodplain ...
CACGTACACTTCCCAATCGCGCGGACCCATCTCGACCCACATGAAACCGAAACGGTTTTTCGCCAGCGTCAACGGCATAACGACCGCGGTATAGCGATGGTCCTCCGGCGTTTTGCCGCGCGGCACCAATTGACCAGTACCTATATAGGCTTGTTTGCGTGGGATCTCGAACCTGGCACCTTCATACTGGAACAACAAACGATAACCCTCAGGCGCAGGCGCAGAAACGGATTGCGGTGAGGTCACATCGCTGTAGAACATCACATACCAGCGCTCGATACCCATATCCGGGAAGTGTTCCGTGATCGCACTCCCGATATCTTCCAGCGTCATGGCGGGTGCCATGGAAAAACTAAAGCCCTGTAAAACACTTTCCTGCTGTTCGAGCACCAACCGGCGATATGCCTGTGAGCGCTGTGAAAGCTCACCCACCAGTAAACGCGTCTGTTGGAATAGATTTTCTGCTTTCAACATGGAGGTATGACTGGTAATGCCGCCCAGCGCATAACGCCGCATCATGGAGATCACGTTATGCCATACCGAGGTCACCAGCTCATGTTTCTGCATGAGCTCGATCATGGCATTGATGGTCTTCAAATATTCATCGTCTGAGGTTCTGTCATTCAATGCCAGCAGGAAACCATCCCAGGCACGTCCGAACGCATCTTTGAATTGGGCATGCGCCGGGTCCTGTTCGGTGACGCCGGCCGAATTCAACAGCGCGCGTAACGCAGCTTCCCTTTTATTTTCCAATTTGCCGGTCTTCGCCACATCGCGCGGCAACACCGCCGCCTGACGGACATTCTCCGGCAGACAACCACACGACCAGCGTACAAGTAATTGAGTTGGTGTTACGACCGTGTGTGGAACTGTATCCCCACTGACTCTTTTAAGTAAAGTTTCAAGCGCATGTTTGCCGGCTGTGTAGAATGATTGACGCACCGTGGTCAGGGGCACACCGGTCGTCTGGGCTTCACGCAGGTCATCGAAACCGGTCACAGCCACGTCTTCCGGCACACGCATGCCATGCTGTTGTAATGCATCCAACGCGCCAAACGCCATACGGTCATTCGCCGCCACCACCGCTTGAAAACGCAGCTTACGTTCATCCAACAATGTATGGATTGCGTCTCTGCCGCTCTCGGCGGTGTAATCACCATCCACAATAAAATCTTCGTCACAACGCAGGTCATGCGCTTTGAGTTCATCTTTATAAGCTTGCAGACGTTGTTCAGCATCCACCTGTCCTGGAATGCCGCAAATAAATGCAATGCGCTTATAACCATGTTCTTCGATCAAATGCCGCACCACTGCCCGTATGCCCTCGGTATTATCAGGCACGAACATGGTCGCGCCGCTCATTTCCACCGATTGCGTAACGATGGGCATATTGCCATACAGTTCCGAAAAAATCTTTAATTCGGCAGGGCTCGCACCGTACGCAATATCAGATGTCAATATCAAGCCATCGAACTGGTCAGGCTTGGCAAGATCATACAATCCAAAAGAAGGGTTGGGTTTATCCGTTGAAACATGTGATGCTAATCTGCCCCCAATGAAATGCACAAGGTTTACGTTATTCGCTTCAGCGGCAGCAGTGATCCCGGAGATAAATTCAGCGCCCCAGGCGCGCCCGACTTGCGAGGCAAATACACCGATCGTTTTTCTATTCGAAGCTGGCTTTGTTGGAAATGACATGCCTGGCGTCCTTCTGATGGGATATTGAGATTATATCCTTGATTCTTATATGACGGAAATCCGCATCGGACTTAACCGATAACTGCTTCTGTTACGAGATTCTAAGTCGCATCTTTTCTTATGCATGCTTTTTCGGGGGCTTAGCCCCTGAAAAAGCGCAGGTGATATTACGCGAGCACCAACCGCATCTGCCATTGCGTTAATTCTTCCTTCTCAAAACCTGCGCGGTCGAATATCTTTAAAAACTCTTCAGGGAATATCGCAGGCACATGCCAGGTCTTTCCTGGATGATGCGCGATGAGACTCTTTAGCATATCCACACTTAACTGTTGACCGCGCGCCTGTGTTTCAACCAACAGTGACCAGATCACCACATGCTCAACATTGGGATTGGATATGACCACCATAGCCGATCCGTTGCGGTAAGCCTGCGCCGGCGGATTCAAATGCGCGATCGTCTCGCCTGCCAGTTGCCAGGGTAGATCTGATAAACCATGCTGCGAGATCAAACTGCCCGCTTCACGCAGATCGAGCTCTGTGATGGATTTTTTCATCTGCTCTTTGGCAGCCTTGCGGATCAAACCGATCAAGCGGCGCACACTGTGAAAGCCGCATTTCTGATATAACTTCACGGCGGATGCGTTTTGCTCGATTACTTCAAGTACCATATCACGGTCATTACGTTCACGCGCTTCACGGATCAAATGTTCCATGAACCAGGAGCCCGTGCCTTTGCCACGCATGCTCTGCACAATTCCCATCGCCGCCAGCCGACTTGTCCAGCCGCGGCGTGCGATGAGCGCAATGCCAGCAGGCTGTTCATCCACAAGCAGCACACGGCTGGCGGCGAGATCCACGCTGTCTTTGCGGATCATCGTCAGGAATTGGAGCAGGTTGAAGGTGACGGGGACAAGATAATTCTCAAAGCTGAGATTCAGCAGATGAGCCAGATCAGGCAAAGGGTAGTCTGAAGCGGGTCTTATATCCAATGTCATTTTCTGATTCTACCCGCATCCGGCGTATAATCGTCAGACTCAAAAGAGGACAATTTCATGACAGACTTTTCAAAGTCTTGCAACCAAAAAACTGCTCATCTTTCAGATGGAAAGCAAACGGCTTGCTCGATATTCTGCATGTGATAATTGCCTGTTGGTTTTTCACATTAACAGTAACCTGCAACATTTCCAGCCAGCGGCGCTTATCTTCAAAAGTGGGATTCTCCAGCCCTACCACCACGGCTTCGCGGAATTCCAAAAGATTATCTATATTGCGGTCTGTCAGTTCAACGGCTAAGGCTTGCTGTAATTTCACTTTGTGATCGGTCAATGCCTGATACCGTCTATTTACTTCATCGGCTTGTTGTTCCAACTTCGCGGCGATAATGCCTTTTGCTTTGGGAGTTGCGCGCGCGATTGCATCGGCTTCTTTTTCCGTGTCCTTCAACAAAGCAATTACATGCTCTAATTCTTTTTGCTTGGGTCGCATCGTTGCATTTTCTTGTGCTTGGGCTTCTCTTAACTTTTCTTCAAACTTCTTGGGGTCTTTTATCAAACCCATAATGTAATCCCAAGTAACATATTCAATAAGCCTAGCTTTGACGGACAGTTCATAGCAAAGTTCCTCAGCCGGAATCGAATGCTCATAACGGCGCCGGCAACAATAATATTTTCCTTTAGACGTTCCCACCATTGCCCCACCACATCCGCAGGTTATCAAGCCGCGTAAGAGATATTCGTGCTTCATCTTCCGCTTGGCAATCTTACTGTTATATGCCTTCCGTGCCTGGGCGAGTTCCCACGTCTCACGCGAGACAATCGCAGGCACATCGACAAGAATATGCTCCTCCTTTGGTCGCTTTCCGCCCTTTCCACGATACCCAATTTCCTTGCCATAGCGCAACACTCCGCAATACGTTTCAGATGACAGAATGTGATACACCGACTTATGAGCCCATCCATTCTCACGCTTGCCATGCAAACCCTTCAACTGGGAACTTCTAGGGACTCCCATTACGGTCAACTGGCTGGCGACAGCAGCAAGGCTCATCATGCCGCCGTGTTCATCGCCGTTGATATACCAATCAAAAATCATTCTCACGATTTGCGCCTGCGATTCTTCAATAAATAGTTCACCATTAGAATATGTGTATCCGTAGGGAGGCGTCCCTGCCCCTACTGCTTTCCCAGATTTCGCCTTGCTGTTTCGCCCGCGTGATGTACGCTCAATGATTTTCTTGCGTTCATCGCTTCCCTGCCAGCCCTTGATAACTAGTACTATATCAAGTTCGCTTGTCACCTGCCCAACGTCCAGAGAATAAATCTCAATACCTGCCCGCAACCAATCGCGCACGGTTGTAAGCAGGTCTACAATGTCACGCGACAAGCGGTCAATTTGGTAAACGATCACGACTCTTACCTGCCCTGAATCAATCGCCCTTTGCAACTGCCCGCCCTCAGGCCGGCTTGTGATGGGCTTTGCCCCGCTAATGTCATCCTGATACACTGCCGCAACGTCAAAACCTTTTTGACTCGCAAACTTTTGACAAGCCTCAATCTGACTTGGCAGACTGTACCCGCGCTCCGCCTGGTCATCTGTGCTTACTCTTGAATAAATCGCCGCTTGCTTGTTCATGTTCTTTTATCCTTTCGTTTGTGCCTAATGTCCTTACCACTGCCCGCCATGCAAGCACAACGGGCAGGGCGTAAAGTCATTAGAGTCTTTGGGCTTCGCTTGTTACAGTTGTGTTACCTTTGCCACTGGTAGGCGTAACAAACCGACGGGCACGCCATGCAGCTTGTTTGCAAGCCGTGTTACAGTATTGCCGTCGCCCGTTTCGTCCTGGGCTGATACGCTTGCGGCAAGCGGGGTTATGGCAGTGGGTATCAGGGCGCGCCGTCTTGATCTTGGGCATGTTCACTTTTTCAACTCCCCCGCGCCTGATAAAGGGCTAGGCACATCCGCTTGATAAATTACCGGTTCTTCGTCGGCTTTGCCTACATTGCGCGCTGCGTGCCAACCGTCAAGCCATGTTTGCCAATTCAACCATTCGGGCAATTCGTCATCTTGCGCTTTGCGATTTGCCGACAAGCCTAGCGCGTTCACATTGGCAAAGCGTCCTTTGAATTCTTCGAGATATTGCTCCGCGATCTGTGGGGCTTGTTCGTCTACGATTGCCTGCCCTTGCTTTTCAATGGACTTCATCACCTTCAATTCAAGCAAGCCCTGCATGACTGCCTCACTGATTCGCTTTTGGGTCTCACTGTCGGCAAGATGGTAAATCACGGTTGCGATCACGTTCGCACCGATAAGCCCATTCAAAGCAAGGATTACCGTCTTAACTTCCTCAGGTTGCAGGCTTGTAATCATGCCGCTTTGCCCCGCGCGTAAGAGGCTGTCAAATGTAAAGAGGGCGATTGCGCCCGCAAGGTCTATCAGGGTCATAATCCCCGCCGTGACGTATTGCCCAATAGAACGGGCGGCATACATGAAAACCAGCAACCAAACCAGCATACCGATTTCAGTACCGGCAAGCCCAAAGTAACCATTTGCCTTTTGTCCTTCGGGCAATGTGCTTTGAATAAAATCAAGCCCTCTGCTTGCACTCCAAGCAATGAGCATCGCGGCAAGCACAAAGAAAAGCACCTTTGCCACGCCTTTAAGAATCGTTGTCATTTTGTTACCTCACAATCTGTATAGTTTGAATTCAACCAACCGCGCAAGCCGCCCGCCGTGATAACTTCCATCCATCCGTTGACAGGTTTTTGTTTGGTCTGGGTCAATGTTTCGCCCTCATGCAACACGATTAACACGGGGCAATTAGTACCGCCGCAAGTTCTCAGATTCAATGCGCCCGCGTCAATGCCTGTTTTGACTTGGCATACACACGGGGCAGGGGTTCGGGTAAGGCTTGCGGTTTGTGTTTGCTCAGGCAACGACGTTGCACGAATCGCCGCACTCTGTGCGATCAATGTGCAAGCCATAACTAGCAAGGGCAAGAGAATAAAAAGCATTTTGGTATTTGTCATTAGACTCCTTTTTGAATATCCCCCATGCCAAAACAAAAAACCGCTTGGGCAATGCCGCAAGCGGATAAGAGTCAAGGCAGTGATAAAATTGCCTTAGCCCTTGCGCCGCTTTTCCGGCGTGGGGGTCAGGGCGTGTATTGTGCTAGTAACACTTTACTCGCCCGTTATATAGGGTTGAAATGTAGTAACTTGCTACAAAAGAATTATACACCTGTTCGGGGAATTTGTTACGGTCAATTATCAGGCTTGCGCCCGCGCTTCTTTCCCCATGTTTGCGCCTTTTTCACATATCCTAAAAGTGACTCACGGTCAACCATCCAAACGATTGAAAACTTGCGGGCTTTGATTTCACCATCACGGATTAACCGCCTGATATGCTCAGGGTCATATTCACTCAGCTTCGCCGCTTCGTTGACGGTCAACCACTCGCCGCCGTTCGTTGTCATAGTTCACACTCCATAGGTAAATTATAACTGTGCTACTGCAAACACGCTTGCAAATATTCGGTTGTAAAGGTTCTATATTAGCCGACAGTCGGCTAATGCGTGTGTCTTGGGGCTTCTACGAGTCAAGCAGGGTTATTTATTCCCACTCCTTGCGTTTTGATTCGATCACTTCCCTGTACCCGTTGACAGTCTCTTGTAAATCGGTCAATTCAATCGGGTTATCGTTACTCATTGCCCTCATGATTAATTCGGTCATCTCAATCATTTCGACATAGGGATAACCGTCAACCATTGCATTGGGGTCTATGCCGTATTCATTGCAGATAGCCCGCCATGCTTCGCGCCCTTCCAAGATGCGCCGCTGTACTAAGATAAAAGCGTCACCAAAGTTAACAACCTCTTCCCCGATGTGTATTTTGCTTGCGCCCAAGTCATCCATTTCCAACAGAAAATAAAAACTTGCGGCATACCCTAATTGACTCATAACATGCCACATCGAAAGAAAAATAAACGCATCCGATAACCCGTATGTATTAGAGATACTCCAATGTTTACGCGGGGCGGACTGCAAAAGGGCTTTGCGTTCCTGTTCATCATTCCGTAAAGCCGCCGCTACTAAAGCCGCAAAGCGTTCTTTGGGATTCAATTTGTCATAGTTCTTGCGTAGTGTGTTTATATTCATTGCTTCACCTCTCTTGCTTTCAATGCAGATTCAATCGCTGCTAGTCGGCTTTCCAGTTCGCCCGTTTTGATTGCTTCCACAAACGCGCTTGCAATCGCAACGATAAGCCGCCCGCGCTGTATGGAGTTTTCCAACGGCATAGACTCCGCAAGGGCATAATCCAAAACCTTCAACACGTCATCTATTGTTCGCACACTTGCGGGGATAGTCTCAGGGTTGCCAGCGTGAGGGGTTCGGTTACGTTCCCCGCCTTTTTTGCGCGCCTTCGCTCTTGCCGCGCCCTGGGTGGGGGAATGGATGAAACAAAACTTTTCGCCCTTGATTGCTTGCGCCTGGCAGGGTTGCCCGTTCGTTGTCTTGGCTTTGCATTTTGTATTTGTCATTCGTTACCTCTGGTTATGATTGCCTTGCTTATCTTTGCCTTGTTCTAAACCGCGCGCATGTAACCGCCGTTCTTTGGCGTGTTCTTTTCGTTGACGTTCACCCGCGCCCGCCGTGCCAACGGCATGAGCGATTCGGTCAAGGTCAACGGGAAGGGGGTGATAGATTTCGCCGTCATCACTGGCAACCATTGGCAGATATTCACCCGTCAACGGGTCGGCTAGTTTCAACATGCGCTCTATTGCGCGTTCAATGGTCTTAACGTGCCTGCCTGTACTCTCTGCCAGTTCGTCAATGCTTGCGGGGTGTTCCTGTAATGCCTTCCATACTTGCCCCGCTGTTTTGCCCAAGCCGTAGACCTGAAATTTATTAATACCTTTGCGCCTAACAACCCTAAAAACATCATGCGTAGACAAACTGTTACACTTCCTCACAGAAGAAGAGAGGGAATGTAACAGTTTGTCCATTTCGCCCAATTGGTAGAAATTTGCAGAATCAGCAACCGCTTTTTTATCAGGCACAAGCAAACCCGAATTACATAATCGCCATGTAGAACGGGTTGCAGTCATGTGACTCACGCCCGCGAGTTCTGCGAGGTCCCTGCAACTTGCCGCGAAATTCAACCGCCCTGCCTTGTGCGCTATGTTTGCATGAGCAAGATAAATCAATTGATCTACCGCGCCTGTCCTGCCCTGCCATGCCCTAGACTCTGCCCAAGCAATAGCCGACTTTGCAACTTGCCGCGCTTTGCTTTCGTGAGTCGTTGCCCATTTCACGGCTTTGTTATATGACCTTCGCAACCAACCAGTAGCCGACTTTGCGCCTTTTTGAGTTTGCTCTTCGGCATAATGCCCCGCGCATGGGTAACGGTTGAAATAATCAAGAATTTCATCGAATGAAAAACCAGCATTGAAAAGTGAAGTAATCAATGCTTGCTCTGCCTCACTACGGCTTGAATAAGTATCAATGTTTTTGCCATACAACAGGGCGAGGGCTTTGCGTGATAAAGTCGGCTTGCGTTCGGTCACGGTCTCACGATTGCCCAATATCGGCAAAACGTCTTTTACTTCCAACGTAGGACGGATGGAATAATCACCGCTTATTAAAGCGTACCCGCCGCAGTCATTGATAAAACTTGGAGGGGCTACGACATACGCGCCTGAGCCGTACCTGAATTCACCCGCGCCGATCTCTTTTGATAAATCGCGGGCGTCACCTGATAGCACACCTGAAAGAGTTATATAAACGTGCCGACCCTCGCCGCTTGCGGTTTGCACAACAGGATAAGAGTCATTATGATAGCCAAGCCCTGCAAGATGTTTTGTCACGGTCTCAAAGGTTCGCGGTTCGTCGCAATCAATAAAGGCGACGGACGCAAGCCCGCCGCCGCGTATGCCGATATTTGCGCGCTCTGAGGCGTTCTGCCATAGGCGATAAGGCGAACGGCTTTGCCATGCGTACGCTTTTGTATTTTTCTCCCCTGGTATCAGGGGCAGGGTATCAAACCCTAATTCGTCATACATCACGCGCGCTATATCCACAAAGCCGCCCATACGATCACTATTTGTCTAGCCTCTGCTTGGCTTGCTCTGCCCGAATCGCCTGGGCTTGCGCCGCTTCAATTTCACACTTGCGGCAAATATGCCACTTGCCCCACATCGAATCGAAGGGGCGTAAATCTTTTGAACTGCCACAACTGAAACAAACATTGATATACTTAATATCGTTCGATTTACGCTTATACTTGTTCATGGATGGATTCCTTCTCTGTATGGGAGTCTGTCCGCTTCGCCGTCAATGTGTCCCCGTCCAAAGGTTGCACGTTGACGGCTTCGCTTTTCTCTTGCGCCTGCTGTTGACGAACGGCAAGCCCGCGCCGGTAGGCAAGGCGCAAAATTTCAATAATGGGGTCTATATGGGAACTAGGCTGTAACATGCGTTCCCCCTTCGTTCGATTTGTTCTCAGTGGGCAGAGTAGTAATCGGAGCGGGGTCGGCTTGGGTCTCAATAAGTAAAAGCCCGCGCCGTGCCAATTCTTGCCGAATGATTAACGCCGCTTGTTGACGTGTATCTCTATACTCATGCTCTGCCAAGTTAACTAATGCCTTCAATTCGCTTTTGTGTAAATTAATTATTACTCGTGTCATTTTTCAAACTCCGTAACGAATCAAAACCGCGTTATTCCTTTTAGAATAACGCGGTTGAAAAGACATTATGAGACACAATTAGGACATGCTTCAATGTCCTTTTTTACGAGGCTTCAAAATACCTAACGCCTGTTTATCACGTTGCACAGTCTTGGTAGTTACTGATAATTTGTTAGCAATATATTTATCATCATGTCCATATTGCTTAAGTTCAAGTACTTGCTTTTGCCGCTCTTCAATTTCAGGATTAACGTTTTGTGGTTCTTGCACCGGCTTTGCTGTGCTGTCTTGGGCGGTCGGTCTCATTTTATTCATTACAATCATATTGTTTAACTGGGTAAATATTTGCTGTGCTTGTCGCTTGCTTATATTTCCATAAAGCCGCTGATAAAATTGGGCAATATCTAGGGCTAAATTTGATCTCTCTTCAGTTGTTATCCCTTGGTTGAATGCCTTTAATAAGGCTTTCTTAATCTCTGATCGAAGTTTTTCGTATTCAATAGCATCGTCACCAGATATTCCAAATACTTCCGGTTTTGCAAATATCTCAAAGCCAAATTCTCTACCTGATATTGTTATGCGCCACGTATCAGCATGGGCGGGCAATTCTTTGGCGGCTTCAATCGTTTCAAGGTCGCCTTTTTTAATTCCTTCTTCAATACGCCCCAAAAAACCTTTACTTGTGTAAGTTTCCGTGACGCCCTGATTATCAACTATTGAATTAACGGGTTGCGCCGCGCTTGGGTCAAGGTTAATAGTCGCGGGCTGTGCCTTATTTGATAAGTAATCTTTTTCCCACTTATTTAAGAGTGGTTTTGCAGTAATAAGCGCGTTTGCCTCCCTAAAAGTCATCGTGCGAATCTGTTCAAGGGTTGCGTGTATATCCGACGGGATTAGTTTTGCGTTATCCAAAAAACGCTCACTTTTCTCTATCGCGGTCTTTGGGTCTTCGATTTTGAAGACATCTTTATATTGTTCGATAAATGTTAGTGCCAGTTTTCTTATTCTTTCGTCTTCTGTCTCGTCTTCTGCTACCAACATAGGATAAATTTTCTCGAACACCTGTACAAGCCCAGTGACATCAGGGGCATTTGGGTTTGCCCGTCTCAATTGATTGATTTTATCCCTTGTCGAAAGAAGTGCTTTATAAATCCTTTGCATGAGACTCATAACCCCTGGATCATCAGGGTTGCTGATATACCCAGAGGATACAACAAATAGCATCCATTCTAAGGGCGTTTTTCCTTTCTCGAATTGTAAAAGAAAGCCAACAGAGTAATCGTCAAGACTCAACTTGCACACTCCAAAACAAAAAGCCGTCCATTGATAGGACGGCTTGTAAGTTTGGTATACTATGCCTTGTCAATGCCGTCACTATCGGCTAGACCATCGCCTCGGATGTTATCAGCATTGCGGGGCGGTTTTTATTACTTAGTCGGCATTATACCCGAATTTATGTTCTAGTTATCGAAATATCCTAACTCTTTTGTGTTCGGGCAATATCGCTCTTTGTGTCCTGGCTTACCGCATATCTGGCAAACCATCGGCGGCATGGGCGGGTCATGGCGCTGTTTATATGTTTGGATAGCGTCGAATATGGGCACATAGATAAACCGATATAGCGGGCGATATATCCAACGGCGAATAAATCTCATGGGGTTATTTTATACCGTTATTGTTTTACATCTAGGGATAATAACTCCATATCCCCGTTTGAATGACGGAGAATACCACAACGATAAAAGGTGTTCACCTTTGCGTAGTATACATCGACTTGATACTTACCATCACCCAAATCGGTTACGCCAGTGGCGTTGTATCTTTGAGCATCAAGATAAGATATTCCCAGTTGCTTTTGGATGAACAAAGTACAAGATGTCCAAGCACCTTCACGGGGGGTTGTGGTTGGTGTGCCTTTTGTACTCGCCCCTCCTCCAGATGAAAAAATATAAACACAAACTAACAAGATAATTAAGACAAGAACAATAAGAAGAGGGTTTGATTGCTTCTTAGGCGGCTCTACGGTCTGTGGTATTACCATCTTTGGTTGTGTTGGGGGGTTCATGGGATTCAAATCACGTCCGCAATGTTTACAAACAATTGCCTCGTCTTGGATTTCTTCAGCGCAATATGGACACTTTTTCATATAGCCTCCAATGATACAGGTTTAGTTAGCAGTTTATGGCAACGACTCACAAGCCCTACCGTCATTATCGTTACCATCCAAGTTAGAATACCCAGCGTTGTAGGCTTGCTGTGCGGCTGCTTGGGTTTTGAAGTCGGCACAGGTCACTTTGCCGTCGCCATTGTTATCATAATTCCCGCCTCCAGAACTTCCTCCACCTCCAGAACTACCTCCGCCTCCAGAACTACTTGCTGGAGGTAGGTTTGGTGCAGCGGTAGGTATCCACAAACCCAAACTTCCAGCCTGTGCTTGACTTTGAGCGCTTGTCAAAGTGCTTGAACAAGCATTATCCGGCGAAGATGATACCGCAAGAGCGTAACCACTTTTCACAATCTCCTCATTCACAAAAATATTATCAACAAGAACATATCTTACGAGAGCGCCATTACTAGCTGTTTCCGATATATCCTTTATCAAGGTTACTGTTTTTGAGTACACAAGATTCTGGTTTATTTGCGCCGCTTGTCCATAATATTCTTTACCTGTTTCGGGTGCGTCAATACCAATGTAGTCTACCTGTAGAATCTGTCCATTTAATTGGACGTTAATCGAATCGCCGTCAACAATTCCCAATACTAGGGCGATTTCACGAGGTGTATTTGCAGGAATGCAAGACGCAATCCCAACAGGCAATGTGGCTAGTGGGGTATTTGTAATAGTTGGCGTAAAGATAGGCGTAGTTATTAATTCAAACAATCCAGTCGGTGCATTAGTGGTTGCTGCTATGTTAACTCCTGCTACGAAAGTACCAGCCGCCGAGGTCTGTATAGCTGACACATCGATTGAAGGTAATGTTGAAGTAGGCAAAGAAGTTGATGGAGTCAAAATTCCAACAGGCACAATACACAAACAACAAATAACAAATAATGTCACGGCTGAAAGAACTATCTTTCCAATATGCCCTTGCTTGCGGAATGTATCGAAAAACCACTTAAAGAAACGTTGTATGGCTTGCATAATTAATCTCCCTTTTACTTAATCAACAATTTTCGAGTTCTTGTATAGTATACGCTTTTCTGCCCCGATGTCACGTGTCAAAGGTAACATAAAACAGGGCAAGCCGTAAAGCCTGCCCTGCTGGTGTCTTACGCGATATACTCGACCTTACCTGCTTTGCTGAATAACATCGCAGCAAGGTCTATCGGCTCCGACTCTATGAGGATTGCAAATGTTTTTTTCTGTTCAAGACTTTTCTAAACTGGCTCGTAAGATCACGTGGGTGTTATTCGCAAATCAAAGCCTTGCCTCCGCAGGGTTCATTGCAGCCGCCACATTGAACTCGATCGTCGGCGCGACGCTTGGTAACCACACAGGTTGGGCTGGTGTGCCAACCGCAATTTATTTGCTGGCTGGCGCGCTGGCAGCATTTGGCTGGGGTTATTTGTTTGATTCGATGGGCCGCCGCAACGGTTTGGTGACCGGGCTTTTATTAGGCGCACTTGGGTCAGGCATAGCCTTTTATGCAGTTGCCGTGCACTCTTTTACATTTTTTCTCGGAGGCATGGTATTGATGGGTATTGCAAATGCCGCAGTGCAGCTGGGTCGCTTTGCAGCAGCTGAGGTGAATAAACCTGAAAATCGCGGTAAAGCCATTTCGAACGTTGTGATCGGTGGGACGGTTGGTTCGGTGGTGGGACCCTTTGTAGCAGGACCTGCAGGTGCATTCTTCAAACCTATTGCCGGAGATGAATTGGCGGGTGCATACGCGATCAGCCTTATATTATTTTGTATCGGTGCAGTTGTGGTTTTCATGGGGTTGCGCCCAGACCCGCGCGATTTGGGACGCGAAGTAGCAGAGCAGTTTCCTGAGGCGGATGTAAATCAAGGTCAGGCTAGAAGTTTTTTTGTGATCTTTAGTCAGCCTGGGGCATTGGTTGCACTTGCCTCCATGTTATTGGGCCAAATGGTGATGGTGCTGGTGATGGTCATCACTTCGCTGTACATGAAGGACCATCAGCATATGTTGGGGGATATTTCCGCAGTGATCTCTGCTCACACCTTTGGCATGTTCGCTTTCTCGATTATTTCGGGACGTCTGGCAGATCGATTTGGGCGCGGACCTGTGATTATCTTCGGCTCATTCACACTAGTATTAGCCTGTGTTGCCGCAACACTTTCGCCTGATGTATTGCCCTTAGGCATTGCGCTCTTTTTGCTGGGCTTGGGCTGGAACTTCTGTTACGTGGGCGGCTCGACCCTCCTGGCAGATCAACTCTCTCCAGTTGAACGCGCCCGCACACAAGGTTTCAACGATCTGTTAGTAGGGCTTGCCTCCGCGGCTGGCAGTTTAAGCAGTGGATATATTTTCAGCGCGCTTGGTTACAACACCATGGCGTTGATCGCCGCGGCCGTGGCGATCGTTCCATTCATGATGGCATTGGTCTGGCAAAGAAATAAATCAATCGCGGTCAGCGGTGAAATTTAATAAACACAGCTGTCACACCTTTCTCATAGAAATGAAAATCCCGCAGATTTGTTCTGTGGGATTTTTTTAGTTTATTTTCTGATCATCGTCAACAACATTTTGAATCTTTGGATTGCACGAAGGGCATGCGGTTCATCGGCAGGCATGATGATGGCATCCCCAGCCTTGAGATGATATGGTTTGCCTGAAATTTTTATCTCGGCTTCACCATCCAACACATGTGCCAGGGCATCGAAAGGCGCGGTATGTTCGCTGAGTTCCTGATCTTTATCAAAAGCAAAGAGCGTGACGTTGCCCGCATCCGCTTTGGTGATCTGGCGACTGACTACCGAGCCGTCTTGATAAGCCACTAACTCGGACATCGTCAATACTTCTGATTTTGGGGCGGTTGACATATTGTCTCCATTTTATATAGGGTTGGAAGATCCCACCCTACATTTATTTTACTTCGATCTGATATGCGGCAGGAATCGTTGTAAAACGAGTTGTGCCTGTCACGATCAACACAGCCTGTTCACCCGATTTCAACGAAAGCGGAATGTCGGCTGTTTGGTCTTCGTTCAACTCAATGGACGTTACGGTTGTGGTGTCACCCTTGATGATCAGACTCAGCCGATACGTTTGTGGCAGGATATTTTCAACGCGCACAAAGCCTTGCGCAACCCAGCTGCCATCGTCCGTTTCAAAATCGGACTGGTAGTTGATCGCTTCAATGGCAATGTCATCCAGCAACATGCCTTCACCATTGACCGCGGCATCGGTGACATACTCAAAGCGGACTTGCACCTTCTGATCAGCGAATTTTGAAAGATCAACACTCTCCTGGATCCAGCCGCCAGTCGCACCGGTGTAACCCCAGCCATATGAATTGCCAGAGGGGTCACTATCTGTACCAGAGGGGGTGGTGAGGATCTCCCATGTTTTCCCATCGGCGGAAGCTTCCACAAAGGCATAATCCCAATCTTCTTCAATGTCATACCAGGTCCAATAACTCATTTCAACGGGACCACTCACGCCTGTGAGGTCAAATTCGCGAGTGAGCGTCATGTCGGATTCGTCACCTTTGTTCGACCAAAAGGCATATTTGCCGGAATTGACCGTTGTGGGTAGAAGTCCAATGGCTGTGGAGCCGCTGAAGTGCAGGGTGAAATCTCCAGTGCATTCGATCTGGATGTAATCAATGCCATACTGACTAACTGAATGACTCGATGCAGCTTGCGGACAAGTGGTGATGGTTTCGGTTGTTTCGGTCTGAGGGACGCTGGGATAATTGTTGTAAGTGTAACGTCCATCACCCACACTTTTATCCTTGAGGTATAACGCTGCCGCCCAATCTATGAAAACATCATCAGCAGTGACGGTCTGACCGGTAAGCGGGTCAGTGATCGCCAGTTGTGCCAGCGTATCATCCACACTGGAGATCGAGTTTTCAGGGTTATTGGTGAGTGCCTTGGTAGCTTCTTCGCCGAAACGATCAAGGAAGTAGGTAAGATAGAGAAATGCTTGACCGTAATGAGGTCCATTATCATCTGAGGCACCGCCCCAGGTGGTTAATTGCAGGTCAGGCTCCGATGCATACAGCCAATCAAACGAGCCAGCATAATATCCATTGAGAAATGTACCGACCTCAGCAAAACCTTCACCAAGCCACGACACATCATTACGATCAGATGCAAACTGGATCATATGTACAAATTCATGTGCCAGCACAGCATAGGTATATTCATCGGCCAGGTCTTGTGTGGTGCTGAGCATGTATGTCTCATGGGCATTGGAGTATTCCTGAACCAGGGGATTGAAAGCATCAGATGAATTGAAATAACCGGCAATATTCCCGCCCAGCCCACTGGCATAGATCACAAAAATATGCGGGTCGCCATCGATGCCGGGGTTCGATTCACTGCCAAAGAATTCGCGGTCGGTGGGATAGATATCGTTTTCAAAGGTGTCCATCAATTTTTTCATATCACCCTGGTCGACCTGCGTGCCAGTCTCTGCCCAGAAATAGGAATGCGGGGTAATGTAGAGCAATTCAGCGGTGATCTCGCGATTTTCGGCGGTATCATTATTCGTGACCCAGAACTTTTCCTTGTCACCCACTTTGTAGGGTTTCCCTGGCACCGTCTTTGAAACATCACAGATGTTTTTCAGGCGGCAAGCCAGTTCGTACGGGTCATTCTCAGGGACATTAGTTGTGATGAGTGCCTGAAGCGTATCGGCTGTGACCGAGTCGATCGGAGGCCGGGTCAGTTCAACGGGCGGAAGAGGCGTGTTCGTTTCCTCAAAAACAGGCGGGATGGAAGTCAGATCCAGTGTAGGCACATTGCTATATCCATAATAAAAAAGTCCGCCGGCAGCGAGGATCACCACACAGGCACAACAGACCAAAACAGCCACAATACCGCCAACGATTTTGGGAACAGATGAAGATGAATTTTGATTGGTTTCCATACTAAAGAGTCTCCTTATGAATTCTGTGCATCATACCCTTGTTTGCTAAATATTTGGTTAGGAAAGTAGTAGGAAGCACTGCGGAGATATTCTCCCCGTATCTATCAATCTCCGCAGTAAAATGAGCCGATCAATCGTGTGGACGGATGGGGTGACTTCTGTGATCAAAATAATTGGTCAACTGCCTGCGTAAAGGTGCGAGCAAACCCCAATGTGCCAGCATCGAAACCGAGACAGTGGTCATCATAAAGAAGAACACCAGGTCCTTCCATAAAAAGCCCACCTTGACATCGGCAGTATCAAAAACATACCGAAACACGATCATGCCCAATTGACTCAGGCTGATGAGCAGTAGCGGCACGGAAAAGGGCCGCAAATCGTGATCTTCAATGAGCAGGTGGAACCCCACTAGCGCACCCAATCCGCCTGCCATCACAACCAGATATTTGAAAAACCTTCCAAAGTCATCAGGCTGGGCGTACATACGTTTCAGGATCTCAAGATACAGATAGCATACCGCAATCAGACACCCCCAGATACACCATTTGATCAATATTGGCAAAATCAAATTGCCATACACCCTGATCGCCACCAGGGCAGTGACCCAGCCAACAGCATAAGCCAGCCCGATCACGATCGTCTGTACCATGATGACCAGGGCTGAACCAGTTGGCTGATCGCCGAAAACATCAAAAACCAATTTTGTGGCAGCCAGTGCAGCAATTCCAAAAGCACCCATGCTTAATATCAACATGGCAATGCTTAACAGACCCCTCTGCGAAAATTTGGGCCCGTTACGCGGCTGCGTAGGCGGGTGATTATCGGACGAATGATTCATAAAGCCTCCTACCCTCAGGGTGACAATAAAAGTCGGTCACATTAAAGGGATATTAAGTATTATACCCATAAGACAGAATTTCACTTAACAAGGTTCCCGCTTCTCACACCAATCTAGCCTGCTTCTGTCCAACGAACCTGATCTACACTGAATCATAAACCACCTACTCTTACAACAACTGAAATAACTTCTTAGATGCAATTTCTCCAGATCATACAGATGATATGATTTTAAACACTTGTAAAATAAATTCTGAAAAGCGTATGCTGACACATGTCGAAGAGATATATAAACCAGGAGGCATACATGTCAAAGCTCTATCGAATTGTCGTGTTACTTGTGCTTGTAGTGTTGGTCACTGCTTGTGGGGGAATGCCTGAAGTCAAAATAGCCCGGTATCCGGAGCCAGTTAACTTTAGCAACTTCAATGTATACACCGAGCCCCCAATCTACGATCCAAACTCAACAGATCAATGGCAGGTTGATTTGCGATCATCAGACCTGACAAAACTGGATTTGTCAAAGTCCAAAGACAACCTGCTCTATGCAGACTTTGATAGCAAAACACAATGGCCCATAGCAAATAAGATGCCAGCTGATTTCGACTGGCAAAAGATCATGGAACTTGGTAAAGACCCTGGGTTGGGAATTCGAACATTACATGAAGAGGGGATTACAGGCAAAGGAGTTGGGATTGCCATCATTGACCAGACTCTGTTGGTTGACCATATTGAATACAAAGATCGTATCCGCGTTTATGAGGAGGCTGAAGATATCACTGATGGGTGGCTGCAAACCCAGATGCACGGGCCAGCTGTTGCCTCGATTGCGGTAGGGCGCACTATTGGCGTCGCGCCGGATGCCGATCTATATTTCATTGCCACTGCAATGTGCAGCCAAGGCACATATGAATCTGTTGATTTTGCCTGTCTGGCAAAGAACGTCAGACGCATCATTGAAATCAATAAAGATTTACCGTCCGCTCGTAAAATACGCGTCCTTTCAATGTCAATTGGCTGGGGACCGCAAAGTAAAGGGTATGCTGAAATCATTGCCGCTATAAACGAAGCCAAGGCAGAAGGAATTTTTGTTATCAGTGTCAGCCTTGAGCAAACATATGGATGGAATTTCATTGGTTTGGGACGTAATTCAATAGCTGATCCTAATAATTTCCAATCGTATGAGCCTGGCCTACCCTGGCAGGAATATTTTTATCAAAACAATCTTCCATCAACCATGCTTTGGATCCCCATGGACTCACGAACCACTGCCAGCCCAACGGGAACAGAAGACTACGTTTTCTACAGGGAAGGTGGCATGAGTTGAGCGGTCCCATATTTGGCGGGAATGTATGCGTTGGCTGTCCAAGTCAAACCAGATATCACACCAGAAGAGTTTTGGGCGATTGCGCTGAAAACTGGCAAAACTATTCAACTCCAACACGATGGAAAAGAGTATGAATTTGGAGTCATCCTCGACCCGCAGGCGTTGATCAACACAATAAAGAGTAAATAAGATACCCAACGAGGAAAACAAATGTCAAAGTTCTATCGAACAATCGTATTGCTTGTGCTCGTTGCGTTGGTCGCTGCTTGCGGAGGCATGCCTGATGTCAAAATTGCCCGGCATCCAGAGCCAGCCGACTACAGCAATTTACACTTTTATACTAAATTACCCAAATATGATCCGACATCAACAAATTCTTTTCAAATGGATTTACGCTCATCGAACCTGTCAAAATTCGATCTGTCAAAATCAAAAGATGATCTACTTTATGCCACTTTCGACAGCAAAACTCAATGGCCCACATCCGATAAGATGCCGACCGATTTCAACTGGCAGGAGATTATGGAGATTGGTAAAGATCCCGGGTTAGGGGTACGCACCCTACATGATCAGGGTGTTACAGGCAAAGGAGTGGGCATTGCCATCATTGACCAGACTCTGTTGATTGACCATATTGAATACAAAGACCGCATCCGCGTTTATGAAGAGACTGAAGATATCACCGGGGGATGGCGAGGAGCCCAGATGCACGGACCAGCTGTTGTATCCATTGCAGTTGGGCACACTGTCGGTGTTGCACCAGATGCCGATTTGTACTTTATTGCCACCGGTGATTGCGGTGGAGCTACAAGCATGGAAGATTTTGATTCTTCGTGTCGAGCAAAGGCAATTCGTCGTATTATTGGAATCAATAAGCGTTTGCCGGCCGACCGCAAAATTCGCGTACTTTCCATGTCATTCAGTTGGCTTCCACAAAGTAAAGGCTATGATGAGATCACCGCTGCCGTAGGTGAAGCAAAAACGGCAGGGATATTTGTAATCAGTGTCAACCTTTTTAAAACTGACGGTCTATTCTTCTTGGGTTTGGGGCGTGAACCATTATTAGACGCTAACAAATTCCAGTCATACGGACCCGGCTTGGAATGGCGGCAAAGTTATTTTGAGCAAGGCCTTACAATGGACGCATTATTGGTTCCGATGAACTCACGTACAACCGCCAGCCCAACCGGAACAGAAGATTACGTTTTCTATCGCCAGGGAGGGTTAAGTTGGACAGTGCCCTATTTAGCTGGAATGTATGCTTTAGCTGTCCAAGTCAAACCAGATATCACACCAGATGAATTCTGGGACACCGCTTTGAAAACCGGTAAAACAATTCAACTCCAACATGATGGAAAAGAGTATGAGTTTGGAGTCATCCTCAATCCACAAGCGTTGGTCAACACAATAAAGGACAAATAAAAAAACAGCCCTGCAAATTTGCAGGGCTGTTTGCTAATTACAAAATACTAAATATGGATCGGACTTCCCTCGGCACCATGAGCTGCTTCCATCAGCACCTCACTGAGTGTGGGATGCGCGTGGACGTTGCGTGAGATCTCATGCGGTGTCAATTCCATCATGCGTGCAAGCGTCAACTCGGGCAACAACTCGGTCACTTCAGGACCGATCATATGCGCGCCGAGAATCTCGCCATACTTTTCATCCATCACGATCTTTACGAACCCGGCATAATCGCCGAGTCCCAGCGCCTTGCCATTCGCCTGGAAGGGGAAGCGCCCGATCTTGATGTTATAGCCGCGTTCCTTCGCCTGCGCTTCGGTGAGTCCAAATGACGCCACCTGCGGATGACAATATGTGGCACGCGGCATCATCTCATAATCCAGCGTAATGGTCTCGGCACCCGCAATATTCTCCGCGCAGATAATACCCATCGCCGAACCAACATGCGCCAGCATCAACTTGCCCGTCACATCGCCGATCGCCCAGATACCAGGGACGTTGGTCTGCATTTTCTCATTGACTTCGACCATGCCGCGGTCACTCACTTTGACACCAGCCGCTTCGAGTCCCAGCCCCTTGCTGTTCGGTGTAAAAGCAGCCGCTACCAACACCTGATCCACTTCCAGAGTCTCATCGGGCAGTTTCACTTTAACCTTATCACCAGCAACTGCAATACTTTCAAACTTGACGCCGGTCTTGATCTTGATACCAACCTTGGTCAATTCCTTGGTCAATTCTTTGCTGATCTCTTCATCCTCACGCGGCAACACGCGCGGCAACAACTCGATGATGGTCACATCCACGCCATACGAATTCCAGATGGTCGCAAACTCTACACCGATCGCGCCAGCACCCACGATCACCACGGAACCGGGAAGCGTTTCCTGCATGATCGCTTCCACGTACGTGACGATCTTCTTGCCATCCACGGTCACGCCGGGGAGCATTGCCGCGCTGGCGCCGGTTGCGATGATGGTATTCTTCGCCTTGAGTTCAGTGACCTTGCCGTCTTTATCAGTAACAGCCAACGTATCTTTTGATTTGAACACCGCTGACCCCATAAACACCGCAATGTTATTCTTCTTCATCAAGAAGCCCACACCCTTGGTGAGACGGTCTGAGTTCGAGCGTGAGCGTTTGAACGCCACGCTGTAGTCCAATTTCAAATTATCGAACGAGAAACCAAAATCCTTACTGCGCTTGCGGAGTGTGTACGCCACATCCGCGTTTTTCAACAACGACTTGGAGGGGATACAGCCGATATTCAAGCACACACCGCCCAACCATTGCTTGTCTACGATCGCGACCTTCTGTTTCAGTTGTGCAGCGCGGATGGCGGCAACGTAGCCCGCAGGTCCAGCACCGATCACAACCACATCAAAATTTTCTGCCATATAAAAAATCTCCTTGAATTTAATCGAGATGAACTCTCGAAATTGTAACGGAATGTCTTATTTTACCCGTTTTCACCCATGATACACTTGCGAACGATGACCTGGCTCGAAACGCTCCGTTCCCGCAAATTGATCATCCCCATGCTGGTAATCTTCATCGCCCTATTGGTTCAAACTTCATGGGTAGAGGAAGATGCTTTCATCACCCTGCGCACCTCCGATAATTTCATTCATGGCTACGGCTTACGCTGGAACGTGGATGAACGCGTGCAGACCTATACTAATCCACTGTGGATGTTCATGCTCGCGGGCGTGCATGCAATTATCGATAATCCCTACATCACCCTGATCCTGCTTTCCATTGCAGTATCCGCATTGACCTTGTTCGTTCTGCTGACAAATATTCCCAAAAACGACTTCGGCTTATTACTGGCATTTGCCAGCTTGTTCCTCTCCAAATCTTTCGTGGATTATTCCACCTCCGGGCTCGAAAACCCCGCCACGCATCTACTCGCTGTCTGCTTTGCCGCATATTATTTCAAAGTTGAAAAACCGCTTTCCAAAAAAAGCCTCTTTATCCTGAGTCTATTCGTGGGTCTGGCAACCTTCAACCGCATGGACACCTTGCTGTTGTATCTGCCGATGCTCATCGCCATGTTTCTCCAACAACCCACCAAGCAAACCCTGCGCGCGATGCTTGCCGGGTTATCACCTTTTATCGCCTGGGAAATCTTCTCTGTCATTTATTATGGTTTCCCTGTGCCCAATACCTACTACGCCAAAATGAATACCGGCGTGCCATGGGACGAATCGATCTGGCAAGGGAGTCTCTATTTTCTCAACTCGCTTGGCTGGGACCCCATCACCCTCACGGTCATTTTTTCGTCACTGGGTTTGACTTTCCTCAACAAACGCAAAGATGAGTCCCTGCTCGCCCTCGGCGTCGTTTTATATCTTGGCTATATCATCTACATCGGTGGTGATTTCATGAGCGGCCGTTTCTTCTCTGCGCCGCTGATCATGAGTGTTATCCTGCTTGTTCGTCACGTAGAAGATTCATCGAAACTGGAAAAATATATTTGGATCAGTCTCGTCCTCCTGCTGGGACTCATCCTTGCCCCGCTCAAATCGTTCTCCAACCCTCTCGAAAGTGACATCGTTACATTCGATAACACCACCGATATTGCTGACGAACGTTTCGGCTACTATCGTTTCACTAATTTATTATTGTTCAGCCGCCGCGAAGATCTTGCCATGTATCCCTTTGCGGAATATGGTTTGCAAGTCCGCCGGGAAAAGACAAAAGTCATTGTTGTGCCAGGCATCGGTATGATCGGATACTTTGCGGGTCCAGATACACACGTCATCGATGAATTAGGTTTGGGTGATGCATTACTTGCCCGTCTAAAACCAGCCAATATTCAAGAGTGGCATATCGCCCACTTCAAACGCAAACTTCCTGAAGGCTACGATCAAACCTTCGTGGAGGGCAAAAACAAAATCGCGGACCCCGCCCTCGCTGAATACTATGACAAACTCGCGCTCATCATCCGAGGCGATATCTGGTCACTCAAGCGTTGGGAAGCGATCTGGAAAATGAATACGGGGCAATATGATCATCTGCTTGAAGCATATACAAATACCCCAAAATAAATTTCGACAAAAACGGCGTGCTCTCGAGAGTACGCCGTTTTGTTTTATTAACCAAGATTTTTCTTGAGGAACTCAAATGTCCGGTCCCATGCCAGGGAGGCGGCAGCCGAGTCATATTCGGGGCGATCAGATTCAACGAACCAATGGGCAACTCCCGGGTAGATATGAAACGTCACTTCCTGACCAGCGGCTTGTATATCTTTTTCCACTGCCTCGACGCCATCCAGCGGCTCCCACTCATCCACTTCGGCAAAGTGACCCAGAACTTTGGCCTTCATCTGACTGAGGTCCGGAGCGTATGCACCGTAGAACAAGACCACGGTGGAAACATCTGGTTCTTTGGCAGCCACGATCATTGACCACGCGGCACCCATCGAAAAGCCCATCACACCAATAGGCTTGCCTGCACAAAGATTTGAAAGATAAACCTTCGCGGCTTTGACGATATCACCCATGAAATCATTTTCGTGTTTTTCATGAAAGGCTTTCGCTTCCTCAATCGTTTGGGCAATGTCACCTTGATATAGATCGGGGGCAAGGACAGTGTATCCGTGTTCGGCGAGTTGGTCGCAAACTTGTTTGAAGAACGGCTTCAGACCCCACCAGGCATGCAAAACCAAGAGACCGGGTCCGCCGCCGTTGGCGAGATAGGCATTCGCTGACTGATCATTTACCTTTAATTGGATTTTGGATTTTTGGATAGCCATGTGATACTCCTATTTGATTGTATAACGCATGATCAACTGTGTTTCAGAAGCACGCCCGGCTTCTATAAAACCAACCTCACGAAATGCGGATGCAATGCCCATATAGCCCGCATAACTGCCAAGTTTTTGCCCTGCCAGCTTTTCGGTTTGCATATCGATCGGATAACCTTCCACGATCTTTGCGTCGTGTTTCTTGGCATGCGCCACAGCGCCGCGCAACATCTCAGCCATCAAACCTTGCTTACGATCTGCTTTATCAACAAAAAAACAGACGATCGACCACACCGGCTGATCATCTACTCTTTTGAGAATACGCGAGTTTTCAAGCGCCAGATAATTTTCACGCGGACCCACCGAACACCAACCAGCGGGTTTACCATCAACATACGTTATTAATCCGGGCTCTTGTCCTTGTTCCGCCATTTGATACAGAATTTCTTTTGTGCCCCCGCCGCGCAACTTTTTGAAGTCAGCGCGGTCCAACCGCCAAAACATACACCAGCAACCTGCATAGCCGCCATGCGCGCCAAACAACGCAACCATATCGTCCCATCTTTTTGTTGTCAGCGGCATGGTTTCAATTTTGCTTTTGGGCAAGGTTTATTTCCTTTGCCCGATGATAATAGAACATATATTCTAAGTCAAGGATAAATAAAAAGCGACTTGCGCCGCCTTTTGGATTTACAACCACCGCCTCACATGCGACTTGTAGCTGGTGTAAACATCTTTGAATTTTTTCTCAAGATAGGCTTCTTCTTTTTCTATCACCAGCGAGTTCATGGACATCACAAAAATTGGGGCAAGCAAAATACCCCAATAACTGCCACTATTCAATGGGAAACCGATCAGCATAAGCAGAAACCCCAAATAGATCGGGTTGCGCGTGAAACGATAGATGCCGTCCGTAACAATCGCGGAAACTTTCCCGTGCGGATCCAACGTTGTGCGCACTTTGCGAAATGCAAGAAACGCCACAACGCCGAATAAAAACCCAACCGCGACCAATGCAAAACCGATCAGTCGCAGAATGCTCGAGACTGCAAAGGGAATGGGCACCGACCAGTTTGCCACATAGGCAATCGCGATGAAAATCAACGTCAGAATTGGCGGATGGATTTTCACGCTGGCGTGATCTGCATTATCTTTGTGTTCACTCATTCGCCAATCTCCATTTTCATCAACACCTAATACCTGACACTTGAAACTTCCTATGTCCAATTCTCCAACGTCTCTTTGACCTTCGCCAAAAACCAATCCGCAGACGCGCCATCGAGAATGCGATGATCGAACACGAATGACAGATATACCATTGGACGGATAGCAATCGCATCATCGATAACAATCACCCGCTTCTGCATCGCGCCAACTCCCAGAATTCCGCATTGGGGCTGGTTGATGACAGGATAAGCAAGTAACGATCCGCTGATACCGTGATTGGTCAGTGTGAAAGTCCCACCTTTGACATCATCAGGTTGAAGTTTCTTCGAGCGAGCACGATTCGCCAAATCATTGACTGAGCGCGCCATCGCGAGCAGTGAATGGTTATCCGCGCCTTTGATGACTGGCACGATCAAACCTTCTTCTCCGAGCGATGTCGCCATCCCAATATTGACAGCTTTATGAACAAGAATCCCCTCATCCGACCACGAAGAATTGACGGTCGGATAATTCTTCAGCCCTGCCACAATTGCCATCATGAAATAAGCCGTAAACGTGAGGTTGATTCCGTCCCGCGCAAAAATTTCCTTGTTCATGGAACGATG
>Ga0180074_1000036_pt1 | contig 25227 bp, 21 predicted proteins | sample EasRiv366_16_10D_FD_121773 | JGI IMG/M metagenome (GOLD analysis project Ga0180074, IMG submission 121773) | Soil microbial communities from meander-bound floodplain in the East River, Colorado, USA - East River metaG ERMLT366_16_10D | ecosystem: Environmental > Terrestrial > Soil > Floodplain ...
AGCTTCTTTCAAAGAGAGGAGAGCTGGTGAAATATTGGTTAGCACGATTGTCCATTCAGCCAGTTGCAGAAGTTTTTCAGAAGGCTGGCGACCTTTTTTTCGATAGGTGTCTTTGATGCGTTGCCTGCGTTGATCTGCCACTTCCTGTGGCACACGACTGGCAAGCAAACGACAGGCGAGTTGTTGTTTTCCGCCAACCTGTACAGGAAGATCAAGTTGGTTTTGTGTTTGATCAGACAAAAAATCCAGTAAATCCAAGAGGTGTTCTGACTTATCCCAGAGGGTTGTCTTGAATTTCCAGCGTGTAATCCAAAATACACCTTTTTCGCTATCTTCAACCAGTTTCTCGAGCGAAAAATAGCCTAAATCACCAATGTGTAATGCTCCGGCTGGCAATGTCATGGTTTGATATGGAGAAGTTTTATCCTGACAATAGCCGTCTTGTAGAAAAATACCATCCAATGCACCGTGACTGTATTCCCAGGAAACCTGTATTTTCAAGGCTGCGTTCTCTCCATTACTATTGCCGCTACCCTGCCAGATTTCTTTGAGGGTCGCTGGTAAACTAATCGTACTGCTGTCTCGAAGATGAACACCGTTGAATTTCTCCAGCAATGGAAAGGCTGATTGAGTAATGCCCTTCACTTTTTCTTTGACCGCAAACTCTAAAACCAATTTCATGAATTGCGCTGAACTTTCATTCAAGCGTTGTTCCATGCCTTGAGCACTCATCGGCATTCCAAGACTGCTTGCTGATTGACTGATCTCACTATAACTTGCTGAACGCTTGGCTTGAAATGCCATTACCAATGCTTGAACAAAGCCACTGCCAGTGACAGTTACTTTTCGTTTTATGAAACCACTTCGCCTTGCTAATACCTCGAGCTGCTCACCAAATACTTTTTGGAAGGTTTCTGCTACTTGTGTTATAGTCGCCATGGGGATCCTTTTGTCATGTTGGGCTTGAACACCACAATCATGCCAGAGAATCCCCTTTTTGTACCCTTACGTTGATGCACATGGGGCGACCCATTGGGTCGCCCCTACAAAACCAACAATGAACAACACCAAAGTCGGACATTTCCCACCTCCAAAAAGATTCGGGCTCATATTGCATGGAATTATCATCCTTGCATTGGGTGGCATTTCTGCATGGGGTGTGCTCAACCTTACCCGCGCACAGGTGGGACCGATGTTCGTAACCTATCTACTCATGGCAATGCTTGCGTTTGTGCCTATTCCACTGCTTGGTTATCGTGCCTATGCCCTTCTGCGCTCGGATTACTACATTGACCGCGATAGTCTCGCCATTTTGTGGGGCTTACGCATTGAAGATGTTCCGCTGACAGATATCGAATGGGTGCGACCTGTATCAGACCTCACGCGCCCATTAAGCCTGCCAACCTTTCGTCTGCCCGGCGCAGTTCTTGGTTCACGCCGCCATGCGGACCTGGGTTTGGTCGAGTTCATCGCTTCGGATACCAAGAACATCATTCTTATTGCCACCTCAAAACGTATCTTCGCCATTTCTCCGAAAGATGCGGCGGGACTTGTCCGCACGTTTGCGCGTGCGACTGAACTGGGAAGCATCACTCCTGCTGAACCAAAATCGGTCTATCCGTCATTCATCATCACACAAGCCTGGGAGAGTCCCATCGCGCGTTTTTTGTGGGTGAGCGGAGTCCTGCTTAATCTCGGTCTAGTTGTATGGGTCGGTATCTTAATACCAGCGCTCACCCAAGTGCCTTTTGGCTTCAATGCTTTTGGCGAACCCAACACGACCGTCCCAGCTGTGCGCTTGATCTTGTTGCCGCTCGTGAGTACGTTGATGTTCATCATCGGCATTGCGGCAGGTTTATATTTTTATCGCTGGGAGAAACAACGTCCTCTGGCGTTTATCGTGTGGATCTCCAGTACGGTCTGTGCGCTGTTGTTTTTAATGGCAGTTCTATTTCTTGTGACAACACCGATCTAATAATTACTCTGCTGGTTGAGTAGCCTGAGGCGACAGCCGAGGGCATATCGAAACCAGCAAGTAATAGTGAAATGAAATTGGTGGTTTCGATACGCCCTGCGACAAACACGCAGGGCTACTCAACCACCGTTGTTATAAATAATATGCAAATTATCTACGGTCTTATTTTCGCGATCATCATCGCATATCTAGCGTATCGTTCGCACAGTCTTAATGTCAGCGGCGCAGTGGCGGCGACCATTGTTGGCACCATCGTGTTTGGTTTCGGTGGGCTATCCTGGGCAATTCTGCTCATGGCTTTTTTCATCACATCATCTGGTTTGAGTCGCATGTTCAAAAAACGCAAGCAGGGACTCGATGAAAAATTTTCAAAGGGACACGAACGCGACGCCGGTCAGGTCTTCGGCAATGGTGGTCTGGCAACGGCTTTCGTGTTGGTCCATGCTCTTTACCCTGAATCAAATGTCGGCTGGGTCGGATTCGCCGCGGCGCTGGCAGCTGTCAACGCGGATACATGGGCGACCGAACTCGGCGTATTGAATCCGCATCCGCCGCGTCTCATCCATAATTTCAAAGTTGTGGAAAAAGGTACCTCGGGCGGAATCTCCATCATCGGCACACTCGCATCTTTAGCTGGTTCCGGATTAATCGGCATTCTCGCCGCTGCGCTTGCCCCTCAACCTGCTTCATGGACAATGGGCCTCATCATCACCCTAGCCGGACTCGCTGGCTCGCTCTTCGACTCGTTTCTCGGTGCGACCGTGCAAGCCATGTACTTCTGCCCGGCAGACAAAAAAGAGACCGAGAAACATCCGCTACACACCTGCGGCACAGAGACAGTTCACATCCGCGGCTGGCAGTGGCTGGAGAATGACTGGGTCAATTTTGCGTGCGGTGCGTTTGGGGTGATGGTTGCATTGATAATATTTAGAGCTGCTTAAAGAGAAAGAACATGGACACATCTACATATATTCTCAAGATAGGGCATGACCTGCCGTTCGATCAACTCGTGGATCTTTACAATTCGGTGGGCTGGTTTGCCTACACCACCGAAGAACAAAGACCCAAACTCCAAGAGGCGATCCGCAATTCCACATATGTTGTCACGATGTGGAGTGGGGAAAAGATGGTTGGTTTGGCGAGATGCATATCCGACGATGTCTCGATTTGTTATTTGCAGGACATTCTGATCCATCCAGAGCATCAGAGACATGGCATTGGACGAAAACTGCTTTCACATTGCATCAAACGTTTTGCACATGTCAGAATGCAGGTATTGCTGACAGATGACGAAGAGCGCCAGAAAAAATTTTACGAGTCGCTTGGATACAAGAATACAAAAGACCTGAAGCAGATGCCGCTAAACGCATTTGTGCAAATTACAGGCAGGGAACTGGAATAGAGTGAGACAATTATTGGCTTAACTATAAACAGGGACAGCACATGATGTGCTATCCCTGTTTTCTATTCCAACCATTTCTTACTTTTTATCGCTCGGCTTATTCAACTTGCGGATCATGAATCTCCACACAAGCCAGAAGATAAATACAAACGGCGCAAGGACGGGGATGACGACCACAACGATCCAGATCAGGAATTCGATCAGTCCCTGATAGGTGTTGGTCACTGTGCGTGAGGCGTCTTTGAACGTCTCACCGGGCTTCCAAGGCGTGGATGTGAATGTGGGACGCGGCGTTAAAGTAGGCGCGGGTGTTATTGTAGGTGTAGCGGTCAGGATCGGGAACTCAGGCTCAAAGTTGACAGTGATCGTCGAGAAGGAGGAGCGGTCCGCCAGATAGTTCATGCGTCCCTTGATCTGTTCGATCTGGCTCTCGAGCTCTGAGAGTTGTTGGTTGATACGCAGGGCTTCATCCACAGTTTTAGCATCTTTCAAGAATTCAAGGATGCGGGCGCGTGTCGCTTCCAGGTTTTGCAGTTGAGATTGCAAATCCACGTATTGATCGGTCACATCTTCGCCCGAGGCATTTTCATCTAAGACGCGGATCGCTAAATCTCTGAAGCGCAGCAACGCGTGCTCGAACTGATCTACTGGGATGCCGATGGTTATGGTCGCATATTTCAAGTTGTTGCCGAAATAATCCTGATACCAGACCCGCGAGCTGATGATATATCCGCCCAGGTCTGAGATGACCTGCGTAGTGCGGTCGATCGCTACATCGGTATCTTTGACCAGCAGGCGCACATCCGCGTTCTTGATGATCTTGCGGTCGGAGGACTGCACAACCACATTCTCACCCTCTTTATTGCTGATCTCAAACGCTGCTGAGGTGGGAGCTGGCGGAATGGCAACCTCGGGCGCTTGATTACCAGCCTGGCTGTCCATGGCTGGCGCTTCTGCCATAGGTTCTTGAGGAGCGGCAGAAAATTCCTCTCGAGCTGCTGGAGCTTCGGTCGCGGCGGCACCTCCACAGGCAGCGAGTACGATCATTGCCATACTGACAATTGAAACAAACAGTACAAAGCGGTGTTTCATATTTTCCTCCGGGAACTTAGGATTTGGCGTTAATGAGGTGACGAGGAGTAAATAGTAAATGTTCCCCCGCTGGCAAATCGGAAGCAAAATACGAATACCTAATAAAAGCATCTTCGACTCAAACGATTCGACAGACAAATACTATATTCTTATCATAGGGATTCTCAAATCAAAAGTCAACTGATACTTGTAATGCTTTCTTACCACGCTCCTGGCGGGGCTAAGCCCCGCCAGGAGCGGAAAGAGCAAAAGGTTATTTCAACACCACATCCACTTTCACCACGCCAGCCCGATCATGCTTCGCGGTCAACTTGACCTTTGTGCCTTTCTTCGCCTTCACCACCCATTCCACTTTGACACGGTCGCTTGTGCCCTCATCGCTTTCTTCAGGAATGACAGTTTTATAGGCGCGCCCTTCCAATTCACCGAGTTCCTCGCGTTGTTTGCCCGATTCCAATGTCGCGCCTTTTGGCAAAGCGATCTCAGCGATCACGCCGCGCGTCATTTTCTTTTCGAGCGCCTTCTTGGTCACATAGGTCGGGAGCCAGCCTTCGTTTTGGATCACGAGTCGGATGCGGAATGAATCCGCTCCGAGGGCGGTCACTTTTGTTTCCCACAGAGCAAGCTGCGGTGAGATGAGAGCGTGCCACACGATCCAATCCGGGAACGGACTGATTTCCTTTTCCAAAAATTCAAGCGGCGGATTCGTCCACATGTTCATCGAATCCCAACCGCCCAGCTCCACCTTGCCAAGCTGCGGATTTTTGTAGGCATACCAATTCACAAAGCCTTTGCCCTTGAGAACTTCATCGTTCCATTTGAGCATTTTGAAATCATCTTCAATCGGATGTTCGCGATACCACTCGATGAATTTGAATTTCTCGATGCCCGCCTGTTTCATCGGACTCCAAAATTCAACTGTCCATGAGAACACGCCAACGTGATCGTATGTCCACGTATCGAAGCCGCCCGCGATGGCTTGCTTGGGGTGATATTTGAATTCATGAAAGACCGAGACGTTCGGATAAGATGTGATCTCGGTGCCCTTCTCGCCAATCTTTTGATATGTCCACAGATCGTCGGTGGGGAAATCATCATCAGGGCGATCATCATACGGACGCAGCAACACACCGCTCATCGTGTGGAATGAAATCGTGCCCGTAATGTTCGGATGCTTCGCGATGAAATCAACCAAATTGCGTGCTTCAGGTTCCGAGGCAGGATACGGTCCTGCCCCGCGTTGGTCTGATTCGGTTTTCCAGCCTGCCGGGAAATTGCGATTCAGATCCAAGCCTTGTTTGGGGCTGCGGATGTTGATGGTCGCGCCATCATAATTTTTCAATAAGCCTTCTGGCAAAATGCGATAATACTTTCCGCCGGTTTCAATGGGGTCACGCCGAATCATCAAACGCGGATCATCCGGATGCACCTTCCACGCGCCGCTCGGGTCAGGGATGCGCATCTGCAAAATCTTCCCATCGCCATCCAGGTCTTCGCCCCACACCAAACCATCGAGCGGATCATCGGTGAACGGATATTCGCGCGTGCTCGAACGGACGATCTTCGGTTTATCAGCCAGCGCCCATTCCGCGCCATCCGGGTTCACGCGCGGCACAATATAAAATGCCCGTGTGTCCATGGCGCGTTTGGTTTTCTCGTCCGTTTTATATTTCGCCACTAAAGATTGGATGAGATACAACGCCGCCGCCGAAGCCGTGACTTCAGATGCATGGATGTTGCCATCCACCCAGAACGCGGGCTTCTCCGCATCTTCCCCAGACTTGAAGTTGGTCGCGGTGACGAGCCATACATCACGCCCCTCATAACTTTTCCCGATCGACTCCAGCCGGATCAGGTTCGGATATTCTCTGGCATAAGCCTTCAAGAGACGCGTGAATTCGTTGTAGCGATAGAAGCGATCGAATTTAATATTGGGCATGGATATCTCCTTGGTATTAAATCAAAAGAGACACAGAGAAAAGCAATCATGCTATTTCGCTGTATCTCGATATGAGTTTCATACACCTATTGTAGCAAACTTTTAATTTTTCCTGTTCGCAATAGGCGCCCCGTTCACTTTGATCTCTCCGTCACAACCAGCGGCTTCTTCCGCCACCCATCCCGCACAGATTTGACGACCAACTTTGCAAGATCAACCGGATAGATATTTACATAGCGCGGCAATTCAGCGATCGGCATCCAGATCGCGACGTAAATTCCCTCATCGGGATCGTTCGGGTCTGAATCTGTGAACTCTTCACCGGTACCCGTTCCAAACTCACCGCTGACATGTTCCACCAAAAAATAGATCTGTCTGCTTTTCGGTCCAAGGTTAATTTCCGCCACTTTTTGCTTGATCACCACTTCGATGCCTAACTCTTCCATCGTCTCGCGGATGGCGGCTTGCTCGGGCGTCTCATCTTCATCCATGCCGCCGCCGGGAAATACGAAATAATCCAACCCCGCGCGATGACGTTCGATCAGCGCGACCTTGTTCTCTTTGATCAGCACAATTCCGGCACGGACTCTCATCATTTCCTCCCAAATTTTACCTCACGATTTTAGCGTAACGCGACATTTATGTCGCATTACGTTGCCTAGCGCGTTACTGTTTCTCCAGATAGGCAAGTACATGGAACAATGCAGCAACCTGCAACGCATGCGGAAAATCTCCGCGCTTTGTCATCTCGACCAGTTCCTTCAACGGTATAAGATGCACTTCAATATCTTCACCGTCATCCAAACTTTGCCCAGTCACTTTTTCAGCATCCAAAGCGAGGAAGCAATACATCGTGTTTGTTTGAAATGCAGGGTTGGGATATAACGCCCCCACTTGAATAAACTCAGCAGCACTGTAACCCGTTTCTTCGAGCAGTTCGCGTTTGACGCCTTCCAGCGGGTCTTCCCCATCTTCCACCACTCCGCCGGGGATTTCCCAAAGTACCTTCTGCACACCGTGACGATATTGTTTGATCAACACCACTTCATGATCTTTCGTCAACGCCAGAATGTTCGCCCATGAACTAAGCTCAAAGATGGTGGCATCCAAAAACTTGCCGTTGGGCAATTCAACTTTATCCAACCGTAAACGCGGACGAAAATAACTTGACTCTAAAACTTTCCATGGTTTAAGGGACATAACTTATGTAGCCTCGGTTTCTCTTGCAAAGTGAATTTTGATTCAGTATAAACCGTGGAAGATTTCGGTGGAAGGGGCGATTATAATTTTTCGATAATCGGTGGTCTCAACCACCAAAACTTTCACTACTGGATTATCGATGCCCATCACCCGCAACGACATCCGCAATTACTACGACGAGAATACGCGCTTATTTCTCGCATTCAATCATTCGAAGCAAGCCCAAAATATCCACCGCTCGTTATGGACGGATGGCGCGCAGACTCTTGAAGAAGCGCTCAACGTCACCAATGAACGGATCCGGGCAGAGATCGAATCCGTTGCGCCCACGGATGCCCGGATCGCAGACCTTGGTTGTGGAGTTGGCGCAGGCTTGTTTTATATCGCCCCACGTTTGAAGGCGCCTGCCCTGGCATTGGGAATCACGCTCAGCCCAGTGCAGGCACAATTGGCGCATCGATTTGCCAAACAAAATAATATGGAAAAGCAAATCATCTTTGCAGAAGGTGATTTTACACACGTGCCACTGAAGCCTGAAACTCTGAGTGCGATCTATTCTGTGGAGGCAATTGTCCACGCGCAAGAGCCAGAACGCTATTTTCAAGAAGCAAGTCGTTTGCTGCAACATGGCGGCAAGTTGATCATCGTGGATGATTATCAAACAACACGTTCATTTTCCCCGGCTGAAACAAGTTGGCTGAACTCATTCAAAAATGGCTGGCACGTCCCCGGCGTCATCACCGTGAAACAAGCCGCCTTATTTGCAAAGCGACATCAATTACGCTTGCTCAAGAATGACAACCTGACTCCTCATTTACATCTGCGCAACCTCCCAAACTTTCTGGCGCGCGCTTTGCGTTTCATTGGAAAGCACATACCACTCAAGCATGCCATACTTCCATCCATGCTTGGGAGTATGGCACTGCAACAATGCCTGCATATGGGAATTATCGAATATCGTTTTTTGGTGTTTGAGAAAAGGTAAACTTTAGATTTCCTGAGGTCAACCTTCAAACCTTGAGAACAGATGACTTAAACTGCTCAAGGACAGGTTTGATTGGCGGGCTAACATCTTCTGGAATCTCGTTCGCAGGGCACCAGCGCCATTCAGTATGCTCATCATTGAGTTCCACATCTCCACACCAATCACGAGATAAATACACAATGATGACGTTATACACTTCGTCCCCATTTGGGTACTTGTAAAATAATTCGGGACCAGAAAAAACCCCAAAGAGCGACATTTCACCAATTTCGAGATTTGACTCCTCAAGTATTTCACGTTTGGCAGCAACTTCGACTAATTCTCCAGGTTCCATTGATCCGCCTGGCACACTCCAACATTCATTATCGGAGCGTTTCATCATCAGCAGACGGTTTTGTTCATCAAGCACAAGGATTGCTGCGCCTACGAGGAGAATAGGACGATGCCCAATATACTGGCGGAGTTGGAGAATGTAATCCATTAAAACCTGTTCAAGCTTAGGGGACTTAAATCAAACGCCGTCTGCCTACCATTAACCAACTCAGTCACCACTTGCCCCGTGCCAGGTCCCAGCGAAAGCCCCAGCATGGCATGACCAGTCGCAAGAATCAAATTGCTATGGTGCGGTGAACGTCCGATGATGGGCACGCCATCCGGCGTGGTCGGGCGCAGTCCCGCCCAGGTTTCTTTCACATCGAGTTTTTCATCCAACCGCAAATATTCACGCGCCGAATTTTCAATACGCTGAATCCAGATCGGGTTCGGTGTCATGCCGTAATTCCCTACTTCCAACCGCCCTGTAAAGCGCAACACATTCCCCATCGGCGAAACCGCAACGCGACGCTCACCAAGGATCAACGCATGACTTGGCATTTGCTTCGTCGCAGACATGGTCATGCTATAGCCGCGTGCAGGCTGGATGGGAATATTTAATTTCAAATCGCGGGCAAGAGACGCGGAAGCGGTCAACGCACCCATTGCAAGGATGACATGCTCCGCTTCAAACGCACCCGAAGCTGTTTTCACAACCCGGACCTTTCCCCCCGCTGATTCAAATCCTGTGACCGGCGTGTTCTCGAACATCTCCGCACCCAGCGCGCGGACTCGGTCACTTAACAACTTGAGAAACACTGCCGGGTTGAGATGCGAGTCACCTGTGAAATGCACGCCGCCGATGACATGATCCAATGCGGCAGGTTCCACTTCATGGATTTTCGTTTTATCGTAAATACTGACGGGGATGCCATGCTTTTGCATGAACTCGCCTTCGTGCTGTCCACCTTTGAAGGCTTCTTCGGTCTTGTATAAAAAGAGTAACCCTTTTTCTTGATACGAGCAATCGAATTTTTCTTCGGCGATCATCTGTGCGAAATTCTTCGCACTCAGTTGACCAAGGTCATTCAAAGGTTTGATGCTGCGTTGAACATTCGCTTCACTACATGCGAAAACAAATTTCAACAGCCACATAAGATAATTCGGGTTGAGGCTGACCTTCATCCCAAAGGGACTATGCGCGGGGTCAAGCATCCACTTGAGGGCAGATATCACCACACCCGGCGCCGCCAACGGAATAATATGACTCGGCACAATATGCCCCGCGTTGCCTGAGCCACTGCCTTTGCCGATCTCTTTGGCATCGAGCAATGTCACTTTTCTTCCGGATTTCAAAAGATAGTAAGCACAACTTAAGCCTACCGGTCCCCCACCGATGATCAATACGTCATGTTTTGAATTCATTCAGTCTCCATAAGACTCGCGACTTTTGACCTTCGACGAGGAAGAGTCAAAAGTCGAAGGTCAAAGGTCAAATTCCGTTTGCGAACGGATCGCGGTCATCCACCAAGATCGTGCCTTCAGACATAACCCACGCTTCGCCAGTGATGGTTGGGATGATCTTGTCGCCATCCAATTGCACGCTGCCTTCAAAGATGCTGCCGACGACGCTTTGCTGTTTCCATGTTTGACCTACTTGTAGTTTTCCATCGCCATACAAGCAGGCAAGTTTCGCGCTTGTGCCAGTTCCGCAGGGAGAACGGTCGTAGGCTTTGCCCGGGCAGAGGACAAAACTTTTGCTGTCCGCTTCAGGTGTGGGTGCGAATAATTCAACGTGATCGATCTCTGCGCCGTTTGCGCCAGTGACACTGTTGGCAGTCAATTGCTCGCGGACGCGCCACGAGAAATCGGTCAACGCTTCGAGGTTTTGCATATTAACTTCAAGTCCATGGTCGTGGACGAGGAAGAACCAGTTGCCGCCCCATGCCACGTCACCGTGAATGGTTTTGCCATCAACTGTGACAGGGACGTGAGTCAGGTGGCGGTAGGCAGGGATGTTTTTAACTGAGACTTTATTCGGATATATGGCATTGTGAGTATTGCTGGTCGAGTAGAGCGAGTGTTCTTCTCGCTCGTATCGAGACCCAGCCGCGGTGGAGATTGCTTCCTCGCTCACTCCATTAGCTCCTCGCAACGACATGGGATGCAGAGTTGCCTCAACAACCCCAACAGGCGTCTCCACCCGAATCACGCCCGGTGTGACTTTGCCCATGTATGCCAACGAAGCGATCAAGCCGATCGTGCCGTGTCCGCACATGCCGAGGTAGCCGACGTTGTTGAAGTAGATGACTCCGAACTGACAGGTCGGGTCGGCGGGCGGGACGAGGTATGCGCCCACGAGCACGTCCGAGCCGCGGGGTTCGAGCAGGACGGTGCGGCGCAAGTCGTCGTGATTCTTTTTCAGCGTGGATAATCTATCAGCAACGGAACCAGTTCCAAGGTCGAAGGGAAGCGATGTAATTAATCGCGTGGGTTCACCGCCGCTGTGGGAGTCCAAGTAGGGGATTCGTTTCATGGGTGGAAGTCCAAAGTCAAAGGTCGAAGGTCAGAGGGCGATACTCGATATTGGATGATTCGAATATCGAGTATCGAATATCGTTTTTACATTGCCTTGAAGATTTTCTCGAATTCTTTTCGATCTTCGTCGGACAATGGCAGCAGCGGCTGACGCGGATTGCCGACAGAGATACCGCGCAGTTCGCAGCCGACTTTGACCTTTTGAGTGTAGCCGCCGCTTTCCATGTTGCGGAGGAGCGGGAGGAGTACATCCATGTGCTTGCGGGCGGTGCCGAAGTCGTTGGCGAGCGCGGCTTCAAGGACGTTATGATGTTCGAGCGGAGCGCAAGAGGCGGCGCCGCCGATCCATGCGGTGGTGCCCCACAGGAAGTAATCGAGCGCCTGATCGTCAGAGCCGCAGATCATTTGATAGCGGTCGCCGTAGCGCAGGCGGAACTCGTAAACACGGGACATGTCGCTGGAGGCTTCTTTGATGCCGATGATGTGATCGTATTTTGCCAGACCGTCCATCACTTCGTAGCTGACTTCGGTGCCCGCGCGCCAGGGGAAGTTGTAAAGCACGATGGGAATTTTGATGGCTTTGGCGACGGCTTCATAATGCGCGAGCAGTTCGCGTTGGTTGGGACGCGAATACGGCGGGACGGCGACCATGAGCGCGTCGTAGCCCATCTGCTCGGCGATCTGCGAGTAGCGGACCACGTCGCGCGTGGCGCCAGAGTTGGTGCCTGCAATGAGCGTCACCCGCCCGTTGGCTTTCTCTTTGGTGAACTTGAAAATGTCCAGCCGTTCGGCTTCAGTGAAGGCATAGACTTCGCCCGTGGTGCCGCCTGGGACGAGTCCCGCGATCTTGTTGGCGATCAGGTATTCGATCAGTTGTTCAAGGACGGGGTAGTTGATGCTTTCATCCGCGTTGAAGGGGGTGACGATGGGGGCGTAAATTCCTTTGAGATTCATTCAGTGCTCCTGTGATTCGGTGTCAAGTGTCAGGTGGTGTCCTGAGCTTGTCGAAGGGTTTCAAGTTTCATGTTGGAAGGTTTGAAGGTGTTCTATTGCATATTATGCATTAGATTTTATCTTTGAGCAAAACCATATTTGATTTTCAGGACAACCAAGAAAATGTGCTAATCACATACAAAAGTGTTTCCTTTTCAGCAGCTAAATCAATTCTTGGCAGCAATTCAGGAAAATATGCATGATAGGAAGTAGTTATCAGTGTTATTGAAAATGTCACAACTTTACTTCCACGTGAGGTTGAATAACTTACCCATTCTCCGTGTGTACCTGCAGCTCCGTCTCTGTCGCTTTCTCGCAAAAACCTATGACCCAAAATTTCAACATTGCTAGTTTCTAAAGGTGGTTGGCCATAACTTAATGGACTGGAAAGTACTCCATTTTCTTTGCAATGAATAGATAAATATTTATCCCTTAAATTTGTTCCCTGGATAATTGGTAGATTAATTTGAACAACGCTCTCACTATCATGTTTCAAATTTCCACCTATAGGATAATTAACTAAAAAACCAAATTTTTCGCTGCGATATATTGGCCAGCTCCCCACGATCATATCTCTTAATACTTCAAGATGCCTGCTCGAATAATTTCTCAGACCTGTATAAAATTTGGCGGCAGGCAAAACTCCATCACGGGCATCAATATATTGAGTCGACTCAAACGATATCCATGGGTCACCTTTTAGTAATAATGGAAAAATTTGTTTTTGCAAACGTTGCGCGCGAACCAGTTCATGTTGAACCCATTCAGATGCCCGGGAATTCTCGCTAGCGACAAGAATAAATATTTCACATGTATCTATGGCATTCTCTATTACCAGAGGCCAACGAGTCCCATAATCAATACGATCATCAATCCAAACTTCGAAACCTTCAGATTGTAAAGCATCTGCTAGTCTATGGACATAATCTTTGTCTTTATGGCTGTAACTAATGAAAATGTGTCCCATAAGAAATCTCCCGACACTACAGTTTACGCGCTTTCTTAAAAGCTAGTTTTGAATCCTTATTCACATTTTTTGATTTACGCCACGACCCTGCCATCCGCAACAAGCTGTCGCATTGCTTCAATATACTCATACAGCACCGTATCCGCCTCGATGAACGGGACATGTTGGCGAATCAGTACATACACGCCGCGCGTGCCAGCGCCGAGATTTTTGTCCGCGCCGATGACCTGCTTGCGGAAGTCCACGCCTTGCGCGGCGGACATCAACTCGATGGCGAGGATCCGCTCCACGTTGTCGATCACGCTACGCAGTTTGAGCGCGGAGGTTACGCCCATACTCACATGGTCCTCCACATTCGCGGACGTGGGGATCGTGTCCACGCTGGCGGGGTGAGCGAGCACTTTATTCTCGGTCGCCAGTGCGGCGGCGGTGTATTGCAGGATCATAAATCCCGAATTCAATCCGCCATTGTTGGTGAGGAACGCAGGCAGCGTGTGAATGTTCGAGCTTTCATCCGTCAGGCGCATGATGCGCCGTTCAGAAATATTCCCCAATTCCGCGACCGCAAACGCCAGATAATCCATCGCAATCGCCAGTGGTTCACCGTGGAAATTTCCGCCTGAGAGAACGGTGATCTCATCTTTATCATCAATGAAAATCAACGGATTATCCGTGACCGCATTTAACTCGATTTCAAAGACCCAACGTGCATATGCAATTGCATCACGGACTGCGCCATGCACCTGGGGCATACACCGCAACGTGTACGCATCCTGCACGTTCAACGAAGAATGTTCGCGCGTGAATTCGCTGTCCTTCAACAGGCTCCGCAAATACCTGGCACATTCCTTTTGCCGCGGATACGGGCGCAGGTTATGGATGCGCTCATCGAAAGCAAGGTCGGTCCCGTTCAAAGCTTCGAGACTCAAACAGCCTGCGATATCTGCGGTCTGGCTGTATCTTTCCGCGCGGAGAGTTTGTAGCACACCCAAAGCGGTCATCACCGAAGTCCCGTTCGTTAATGCGAGTCCCTCCTTCGCCGCAAGTTTGATCGAAGTCAACCCCGTGCGTTTGAAGGCTTCGACACTCGAAATAATTTCACCCTGATATTCAGTCTTGCCCTCGCCGATGATTGGCAAAGCCATGTGTGCCAGCGGAGCAAGATCGCCACTCGCGCCAAGCGAGCCTTTTTCGGGAATGACCGGATGAACTCCCACGTTGAGCATGTCCACCAGCAACTGCAACGTGGAGAGACGAATCCCGGAATGTCCGCGTGCGAGGGTGTTCGCGCGAATGAGCATGATCGCCCGCGTCGTTGGAATATCGAACGCGTTGCCAACTCCCACCGCATGGCTGACCAAAATATTACGCTGAAGCAGTTCCACTTGATCAGGCGGGATGATGCGGTCTTTGAATGCGCCGAATCCAGTTGTGATGCCATACGCAATGACTCCGCGCGCAAGCAACGTCTGCACCGCATCCGCCGCGCGCGTGACCAGTTTCGCCGCATCCGCGCTGATTTCCACGCGGGGCGAGTTCGCGCCACCATACGCAACGGCAGACACTTGATCGAACGTTAAGTTCATTCCATCCAGATAAATGATTTCCATGCAGCCTCAATATTCAGGTCTCGATACAGGGCGGGAGAACCCCGCCCCTACTCGACCACCAAAATTATTATTTTATTTCAACCGGATGTTTACTTCGAATGGACTCCACCGCCGCAAACGTGGACTTGGTTACCCCGATCAACTGCTCATACAGGATCGGCGGCTCGCCACCTTCGCGAATGGATTTAGCGAAAGCTTTCCATTCCGCCACATGACCCTTATCCTGCGCGCCTTTGACTTCGCTCTTTCTGCCATCACGAACTGTTTGCAGCGCAACGAAATCATCCAACACGGACACCTGTCCCCCACAAAAAACTTCGATCCGTTCCTTGGGGAAGGATTTATCGCCGTTGGCAAGATAATCCACGACACCGATTGAACCATCAGGAAAAGTGAAAGTCATGGAGACATTATCTTCGCGATATTTGCCGCCATCAGGTAATGCGATTGCATTCACAGAGACGGGAGCTGCACCAACGAGGAAAGTAATCAAGTCGATGAAATGACAAGCTTCGCCAATGATACGTCCACCGCCGATTTCTGGATCTTGAGTCCAATGATTGAGGGGAATGGGTCCAGCATTGATGCGGTAGTGGATGTGTTTGGGTTCGTGGAGCGTGGAGAGTGAGCCATGGAGTTGTTGAGCAAGAGGCGCAAATCTGCGGTTGAAACCTACGGTTAATAGCGATTGGTTGTTAACTTTTAGCTGTTTGCTAATCGCTGATAGCTGAGTGCTATTGATTGCCAACGGCTTTTCCACGAAGACATGCTTCCCAGCTTTCAAGGCTTTGACGACAAGTTCCGCATGCAAATCATGGCGCGTGAGAATCGCAACCGTGTTGATGTTCGGATCGTTGATAATCTCATCATCGGACGAAGTGGCGTACTGGAAACCGAATTTTTTACCGGAGTGTTGAGCATGCAGTCCGCCTGCGGAGGCGATGCCGATGAGTTGGATGTCACCGGCTTTTTTGATAGCAGGCAGGAGGGCGGCGTTGGCGAAGAGACCCGCGCCTAACACGCCCAGTTTGCAAGTTGCAGGTTTGAAGGTTGGAATGTTGAACCTGACAACTTTTAAACCTTCAAACTTTTCAACCGTTTCAGGATATGTGAGCAATACGCCAAGAAATTTCTCTTTTTTCTTCCCCGTAATCACTTCATAGGCTTTGATGCCCTGTTCGATGGGAAAACGATGCATGATCAGCGGTTGGACTTTGAGTTTGCCTTTCGACATCAAATCCACGACGGCTTCGAAGTTGCGACCTTCTGTCCAACGGATGTAACCGATGGGATAGTCGCTCCCCTGTTCTTCATAGTTGAGGTCGTAGCGACCAGGTCCATAAGAACGTGAGTTGATGAAGGAGATTTCTTTTTCGTAATAAATTTTTCTTGGGATGGTTAATCCAACCGCGCCGGTTGCGACCACGTGCGCACGGTCACGTGCAATAACGCCTGCGAGTTCAACGGGGTCATTGGAGGCTGTGTCCGCGCAGATGAGGATCACATCAAAGCCGCGATTGACGGTGAAGGCTTGGGCTGAATCTACGGCTTGTTGACGAGGAGCAGATTGAAGTCCAAGGGAGGAGGCGAGGGCGAGGCGGGCGGGATCAATGTCAATGCCGAGGACGTTGCATCCAGCGGCAGTCGCGATCTGGGCGGCGAGGAGTCCCAGAAGCCCCATTCCAATGATGGCAATATTTTCACCGATTTGCGGTTCAGCCAAACGGAATCCGTGTAAAGCAATCGCGCCAAGCGTGGTGAAAGCGGCAGACTCAAAATCAACATTCTTGGGGAGCGGCGTGAGCAAATTGCGCGGCACCACATTGTATTCAGCGTGGACAGCAAAACCGCCGCCCGCACACGCCACCCGTTGACCGACTTTGAAGCCCTGCATGCCTTTGCCCAGCGCAACAATCGTGCCAGCAGAAGAATAGCCAAGCGCCATCGGTTGGTCGAGGCGATTGAAGGCAGCCTGCGCCGTATTGAGCACGCCTTCACGGCGCGCCTTATCGATGACCTGCTTGACAAGATCAGGACGCGAACGCGCCTTACCCACCAGACTCTTTTCGGCAAATTCGACGACCATGCGCTCGGTCCCTGCGGATACGAGGCTGGCTTCCACTTTGACAAGCGCCTGCCCCTCACGTGGTGTGGGCACGGGCACATTTTCGATGGTTGATTTTCCAGTTTTGATATTTTGTAGGAGTTGTTTCATAGTGATTTTGATTGGGAGATTTAGTACAAGAAGTATAACTCATCTCAATATGTGAAAGTAAATTCAAACGAATATGACAAATGTCACGTCTACGATTAAGGGAAAACTTAACACTTGACTTCTGTTATTGCGAGTGCTATTCTATTTATATGAAAGAGCAGCGCGAGCTGTTCATTTATCATTTCCAGAATAAGGAGATTAACATGGCACTCGGTGGTTATGCAGATAAAGTTGCCTGGGTCGATTTGACCACAGGCAAAACAGAATACAAGCCCATTCCCGAAGAAGATAAGCTCAAATATGTAGGCGCACGCGGCTTGGGCGTAAAGTTCGTTTACGATAATGGTCCAAAAGTGGACGCCCTCTCCCCTGATAACATCTTGTGCTTTATGAACGGTCCTCTAACTGGATCTGAAGCCAATATGAGCGGACGCCTCGCAATTGTGACAAAATCGCCTCTCACTGGAACCGTAACTGATTCTCACCAAGGTGGCTGGTCAGCCGCCCGTTTACGCTGGGCTGGCTTCGATGGTCTGGTGTTCAAAGGCAAAGCTGACAAACCAACCTATGCCTATATCCATGATGGTCAAGTGGAATTGCTCGACGCCTCAGAAGTTTGGGGAAAAGGCGTACATGATACCGTAAAACATTTCAAGGATAAATACGGCGAGAAAGACTTGACCGTGATCACGATTGGGCCTGCTGGCGAAAATCTCGTTAAGTTCGCTGCCTGGATCAACGAGAACGATCGTGCCAGCGGACGCGGCGGAACAGGTTGCGTGGGTGGCAGCAAGAATCTCAAAGCTGTCGTGGTCAAGGCTGTAAAGAAGATCGTCAAAGCCGCAGATCGTGATGCATGGAAGCCTGCACATGACCGCGCACTTAAAAACATTATGGCTGAAGAGAACATCACCAGCCCGCGCAAGGGCGGTCTCTCGGTCTATGGCACCAATGTGTTGATGAACATCACCAACAGCATCGGCGCTTTGCCCACCAAGAACAGTTCGCTCACATCCTACGGCGAAGACGCTGAAAAGATCAGCGGTGAATATGTCAACGATAATCTTTTGGTCGATAACCCCACCTGTCACGCCTGCCCCGTAGCTTGTAAGAAGGAAGTTGAAGTGAAGGATGGTCCATACAAGGGATTGCATATGGAATCCGTCGAATACGAACCCGCCTGGTCGGTCGGCGCGAATGTCGGCAATAATGATGCGCGTCTTGTCGCCAAGATGATCGACCTCGCTAACGATTTTGGTTTTGACGCCATCGAGATCGGTCACCCGCTTTCGATTTGGATGGAAGCCAGCGAAAAGGGCTACACCAACGGCGACGGCAAACTCGCCTGGGGTGATCCTGATGGCATGACCAAAGCCGCCGAAATGATCGCCAAGCGTGAAGGTCTCGGCAACGTTATGGCTGATGGCGCCAACGCCACCGCCGCACATTTCGGTCATCCTGAACTCGCGATGACAGCCAAGGGTCAGGGCATTCCCGCCTACGATCCGCGCGGCATGAAAGGCATGGGGCTCGGCTACGCTACATCCAACCGTGGTGCTTGTCACTTGCGTGCTTACGTTGCGGCCGCTGAGTTGGGTGTTATGCCTTTCGGCTCGCTCAAGGTTGATCCGCTGGCATGGAAGGATAAGGGCGGCTTGGTAAAGGTCTTCCAGGACATTCACGCCTTCTCCGACAGCATGGATCTCTGCAAGTTCAGCGCATTTGCCATGGGCACAGACGAATATGCCCAGCAATACTCTGCCATGGTCGGCATCCCCTTCACATCTGATGATGTCTTGAAGACAGGTGAACGAATTTATAACCTCGAACGCCACTACAACAACCTAAACGGTTTCGGCGAGGGCAGCGATGTTCTGCCTAAACGCTTCACGGAAGAAGCTTCCACCCAACCCGGTTCCGTGGGTCATGTCTGTGAGTTGGATGATATGCTCGCAGAATATTACACCGCGCGCGGCTGGAATAACGGCGTGGTCAGCGAAGCCAAGTTGAAAGAACTCGAAATCGCCTAGCTCAGTAATTGATAAACAAAAAAGCGATGTACCCAAACAGGTACGTCGCTTTTGATTTAATTTTCGCTTCCATCTTAAGTTCAAGCTGTTCCTGTTTACCCAAACCTTTATCTATTCTTTGCCTTAGCCCCCTGCTCGAAACGTCTTCTTCTTGAACCGTTCCAGAAAATCATCTGCAACTCGCTCTTCCAACTCCATCGTCAAACGGGATTGTCCCACCGAAAGCGAAAAGAGTCGAAACGGCTCCAGCTTCTCGATTTTCACACGCCAACCGTCTCCTTGTATCAAATCTTCTCCTATTAATGTGCCACCCAATTCCTGTAAATATTCCTTGAGCAAATAATAAGGGATACCACGCATCTCATGGACAATCGTCCGCATGGAGCTATCCACCTCCAACAGGAGGAAAAATATCCACCTTATCCTCAGGCCGGATAATTGTATCCATTTTATCGGGCAGATACACCGCTTCACGACCATTAATAAAAAACTTCATATGCGGGAGAAACTGCTCGTTCGCATCCAGCAATTCCTTGCGCATGGCGGGATAATCCTTGACGAACATCAATACAAGTTGAATGGCAGTGGTGCCAGTCGGCAAATTCAATTCGACTGTCTTTTGTCCTACGATAGGACGCAACGTAGCATAGAAATTAACTTTCATGATCGTCTCTGTCATGATACGAACTCTCCTCAAGCAAAAGTATACAACAAAAAGGCTCGGATTCAAATCCGAGCCAAGGTATAAAGAAATTAAGTTTAACTTATGGACATTGAATGATGCCCTGTGCCCAAAGGCAGCCACCGCAAACAGGTGCGGTAGTGTTACCCAGGCAGTCCTCCTGGTTGGTTTCGGAAAGATCGCAGCCGCCACAGAAGGTACAGGGCGCAAAAACAAAACTGTGCAGGCGTTCACGATACGCCAAATAATCAGGATCAAGCCAAAGGTCAGAAATGGAACGTTGGTTTACATTCCCAATGACATGTTTTTTTGAGAGGCGCGGTTTGTCGTGGAGGTAACTCATATGCGTGTGCATCAACGGCCAACACGGACTTACGTCTCCCGTCCACGCAATGGACATGGTTCCGTTCTCAACGAAATTACATACGTCGTTGGCGCCGCTCCAGTTATTGCCAGCATAACTGATATTCAAACCACTATTGAATACTTCAAATAAAGCTTCACGGGTGGATTCGTCAAAGTCCATTTTGGGCAGGCTGAGTTGAGGAAGATGTGGGGCTTGTAAATAGGCAATATCGCGCGTGGTGCGGTTATAGAGTCGGTCATCGCGCATCTCGGCGGTAGCGGGCTGTAGGTTGCTGACTGAAAAATATTTCGCGCGCAGGGATTTTCCGATTTTGATGATCTGAGGCAGATCGGCAATATTCCGTTTCATGGCTACAAAAGCAATGCCAAGCTCAGGCTTGGGATAATGTCCGGGAGCGCGCATTTTGATAAAGCGTTGAAGGTTACTTATGACGTTGGGAAGCTCCGCACCCATACGGATATCAGCAAAGCCCTCCGGTGTAGCGCCATCCAAAGATACCCACAGCACATCCAACCCTGCATCGATCAATTGTCGGGCGATCTTTTCGGTCAGAATGGTGCCGTTGGTGATCAGTTCAACCTTCACCCCCAAGCCCTTGATACGCCGAATCCATTCGATAGTTTTTGGGTGAAAGAGCGGTTCGCCGATCCCGCCAAAGTAAACGCTTGGGATAGGCGACATTTCTTTGAGTCCCGTAAAGATGCGGTCGAAAGTCTCCTCCGTCATTTTGCCGATAGGTTGATCCCACGCATTGCGAAAACAGGTGATGCAATCCAAATTGCAGGCGACCGTCGGCTCGATATACACTTTGGTGAGATGGGTCACCGGGCGGTGCATACGGACAAAGTTGTGACCTTCGTCGAGACGAACCTTTGAGCCAGGCGTCAGCCCATATTGCTGGGCAACTTCGGGCGGCAGAATGAGACGCCCATTTTCGTCTACTTCTGCCCAGGCGGCGGTGGATTTTGTGGATAAGACTGTCATACGTGCTCCTAGTAGGCAAACCAATTCATATAAATCATATCCAGTTTCGCGGAAAACACGTATGACAAAAGTTACAAATCTATAGAGATAAAAAGCCTCAATAAAGGGAAATGATATAATTTCCCAATTCGTGATCCTAAGGAGTATTTCTGTGGCTGATCCCCGCGTTTCAAAATTCGCAAAAGTTTTGGTAGAACATTCGGCACGTGTCGTGCCTGGTGACCGCATTCTGATCGAAGCGACCACCGCCGCCGAGCCGTTGGTGCGTGAGTTATATATTCAGATCCTGGAAAAAGGTGGCATTCCACACCCGATGGTAAGTTTTCCAGGCATGGTGCCGTTCATTCAAGACGATATGTACCTGACCTATGCCAAAGACACCCAGCTTGATTTTGTACCAACTTTTTATAAAGTTGCCTATGACCAGTTCGAGGGCCGTATCCGTATTCATTCTGCGACAAATACACGTGCCACCTCCAGCGTGGACCCAGTCAAGGCACAACGGCGCGGCAAGGCGACCAGTTCCATCACCGAAGCTCAAATGCGGCGCGGCGGTGAGGGCAGATTCAAGTGGGTCACTACGCTCTACCCCACTGATGGCTACGCTCAGGACGCTGGCATGAGTTTGAAGGATTACGAAGACTTTGTCTTTGGTGCGATCCATGCCAACGAAGATAATCCCATTGCGTTTTGGAATAGCACCGCAGCGGGTCAACAAAAGGCAATTGATTTTTTGGTGGGCAAAGACCTGGTCACACTACGCGGACCCAATGTAGATATGACTCTTTCGATCAAAGGTCGCAAGTTCAACAATTCAACCGGCGTCTTCAACATGCCAGATGGCGAGATCTATACCGGGCCCGTGGAAGATTCAGTAAGCGGCTGGGTAAAGTTCACGTATCCTGCGATCTATGGCGGTGTGGCAGTGGAAGGGGCAGAGTTGACCTTTAACCGTGGCAGAGTGGAACACGCCATCGCTGATAAAAATCAAGATTATCTCGTGAAGATGCTTGAATCCGATGAAGGTTCACGTCACCTTGGCGAGTTTGCCATCGGCACGAATTTTGATATCAATAAATTCACCGGCAACATCCTCTTCGATGAAAAGATCGGTGGAACCTTCCACATGGCGCTCGGCGCAGGCTACCCGGAAACTGGTTCAAAAAACAAGAGTTCGATCCACTGGGATATGATCTGCGATATGCGCAAAGACGCAGAGATCACCGTGGACGGCGAATTGTTCTACAAGAATGGGCAGTTCGTGTTTGAGAAATAAATTGGCAGGTTTTTAGGTTAAAAGTTAGAAGGTTGAGATTAACTCTCAACCTTCTTTGTTTAACTTGCTAATTTTATAACGTGTATACTTCTATACTTCTAATAGAACCCAACCGATTGATCAACCTGCCGCGCATATGCATCAATGCCACCGCGCACACTTTTGATGTTGGTCCAGCCTTGTTGTGCCAGCCAACCGGTCACCTGCGCACTGCGAGTCCCATGATGACACAGCACATAGATCTCAGCAGACTGTGATTTTGCGGCATCAGATAACGCATCCGTACCTGTCTGTGCCAGGCGGCTCATCGGCGTGACTTCGAGCCTGCCATCCGTTAACTTGGCGTATTCCAGCTCATTGAGTTCGCGAACATCCAACAGGATAAACTTATCTTCAGATTTTAGTTTTGCGGCTAGATCAGTAACTGTAATTTCAGGGATCATATACAACCTCGCGTAGGGGCGAAGCAATGCTTCGCCCCTACGAATTAATCCAAAGCCTTCGTGTACAACTTCTCCACATATTCCTTCACCATACGGCGCGTGGAGAATTGTGGGATATTTGTTTTCAAATTGTCTTTAATACGTGCGACCCATTCATGTGAGATCTCTTTCGGGTCGCGGTCGTAATACAAGGGGATGATCTCGTTCTCGAGCGTTTTGTAAATATCATCAGCATCCCTGGCATCCTGCGCATCACTGGATTCGTATTCACGGTCTTCGCCGATCGCCCAGCCATTGCGACCGTTATATGACTCGCGCCACCAGCCATCCAACACCGAGAAATTCAAGGCGCCATTGAGTGCGGCTTTCATGCCTGAGGTACCACTGGCTTCCAACGGACGACGCGGCGTGTTCATCCACACATCCACACCCTGGACGAGGTAGCGCGCCAGATTCATATCGTAGTCTTCAAGGAAGACAATGCGCCCACCGGTCTCTGCTTTTTTGACCGTGCGATACACTTGTTGGATCAATTGCTTGCCCGGCTCATCGGCAGGATGCGCCTTGCCCGCAAAAATGATTTGTACCGGTCGGTTCGGGCGGTTCACGATATCCAACAAACGATCCAGATCACGCATCATCAGGTTGGCGCGTTTGTAAGTGGCGAAACGCCGCGCAAAACCAATCGTCAACGCGTATGGATTGATCAACACACCTGATGAAACCACCTGCACCGGATGGAAGCCGCCCACCGTCCAACGCTCGCGCACACGTTCACGCATATAAAAGACCAGTTTCCGTTTGAGATGGAGACGCACATCCCACAATTCTTTATCGGGGATCTTATCGATATTGGTCCACAACTCTGGGTCATCAAGGCGTTCCATCCAGTCATTACCCAGATACTGCGCGAGCAAATTCTTTAAACGCCGCGCCATCCAATTCGCGGTATGGACACCGTTCGTCACATATGTGATCGGCACATCCTTATTGCTCTTATCGGGCCATAAGAAATTCCACATCTTCCGCGAAACATCACCATGCAATTCAGAGACACCATTGCGCCCATTCGAATTGCGCAGGGCTAATACACCCATGCTGAAAGATTCGCTGTGTCCATGCTGATGACGCGCAAGGTCAAAGAATTGCTCACGGTCAAGTCCCAGTTGGGGCCAGATCGCGCCGAGGTATTTTTCCATCAGCCACAACGGGAATTCATCATTCCCAGCCGGGACAGGTGTATGTGTGGTGAAGATATTTTGTCCACGCGTCTTGGCGATGGCGGTTTCAAAATCGTCCCCGTCTTCGACCAGTTCACGCGCCCGTTCCAGGATCAGGAAGGCGGCGTGACCTTCGTTCATATGCCAAACCGCCGGGTTATAGTCCAACTTGCGTAACACCCGCACGCCGCCAATGCCCAATAAAACTTCCTGCATGATACGGCGGTCGAGATCAGACCAATACAAACGCGCGGTCAATAAACGATCGGCATCTGAATTGCCTTCCACGTTCGAGTCCAGCAAATACAGGGGAATACGTCCCACACGCGCTTCCCAAATTTGCAGTGCGATCTTGCGGTCGGGAAATTCAACATCGAGCGTGATACGTTGTTTATCTTTTCCAAGCACAGGCAAAACCGGCAAGTCTTCAAACAATAAAGGATTATTCAAAGCCTCCTGCCAGCCATCTTCACTGATCCGTTGGGAGAAATAACCCTGGGCATACATAAAACCAATTGCGGTCAAAGGTAGACCCAAGTCTGAGGCTTCCTTCAAATGATCGCCCGCCAACACACCGAGACCGCCCGAATAGATCGGCAGGGTTTCATGCAGACCAAACTCCATGGAGAAATAGGCAATTTGACGCGAATCAAACTCAGGGTGAGTCTGACGCGCCCACGTCTGCGTCTCGGCAAAGTACGCGTCGAATTTCGCAAAGACCTCATCATACAACGCCAGATAGTCCTTATCATTCACAGCCTGACTCAGGCGCGCACGCCCGATCTCACGCAGCAGGCGAATCGGGTTATGACCGAGGCGCCCCCACATATCATAATCAAGCTTGCCAAACAGATGCGCGGCTTCTGGCTGCCACGTCCACCACAGATTGTAAGCAAGTTCACCAAGCCGCTCGATGCGCTTGGGCAGATCAAAAGGTTTGGGTAATTTCGTTTTGAAAGTAGTCATAGCGCGCAATCATACCAAACTTTCAGGATTC
>Ga0180074_1000037_pt1 | contig 24767 bp, 22 predicted proteins | sample EasRiv366_16_10D_FD_121773 | JGI IMG/M metagenome (GOLD analysis project Ga0180074, IMG submission 121773) | Soil microbial communities from meander-bound floodplain in the East River, Colorado, USA - East River metaG ERMLT366_16_10D | ecosystem: Environmental > Terrestrial > Soil > Floodplain ...
CCAATTGTTCTTTGTTCGGTCCATCCACGGTTTGTTCGAACTGATATTTCGCTTCGGCTTCAGCACTTAACGCAGAATCCAACGCCACGCGGACGGTATCCCGCTCGCGAGTGATCGCATCCAGATTGCGGACGGCTTCATTGTATTTTTCCTGCGTGGTTTCAAGATCATCTTCCGCCGTCTTGCGCTTGGCGTTATCTTTATCCAGGTCTTTGTATTTATCAAATTCGTCCTGGGCATCCTCCAGGTCAGTTTTGAGGTCTTCGAGATCGGCTTTGGCATCTTCGACGCGGTCTTCGATACCATCCACGTTCAAGGCTTCCCATGCACGTTCTGCTTCTGCATGGACAACCTGCGCATTCATGTAAGTGTCCCATGTATCGGCGCGACCCAGTCCTTCAGTGCGCAGGAGTTGATCGTAGGCTTGTTGCGCCTGAACCAATTCGAGATTGGCACCGGTCACTTGCGCCATTGCTTGGTCGGAGTTGGCAAGGTGGGCAAGCACATCGCCTTTATTGACTGAGTCACCGATCTTGACGTTGACTTCTTCCACCATGCCACGCACTTGAAATGACAGATTCGCTGCCTGTGCAGGTTTGAGTTTGCCCTCGGCAATCACGCCATCGGGTGAAACAACTACCGATTCGGCGGAGGATGGTGTCGACACAACGGGCTTATTTCCGCAGGCAGTCATTGCCAGGGCTAAGACTACGACTAGCATCATGAGGTTATAGAGTTTGTTCTTCATTGTAGATTCCTTTTCTTTATTCAATAATTCCGTAGAGGCGGGGTTTCCCTGCCCTGGGCGAGAAAACCTCGCCCCTATCATTTCACATTATTCGTACGCCAATACTTCACGGATCGTCAAACGTGCCGCGTTACGTGCAGGCAAAATACTTGCAAATGTCGATAAGACCAACACCAGCCCAAGCCAGATCGAATATCCCAGATATGTAAACACCACATGGATCGGGGTTTGAAAAACAGCCAGACTGACGATCGCCGAGAGTCCATAGGTGAACGGCACAGATAAAACAATCGCCAGCGCAAATGAGATCGAGCCGATCACGATCCCCTCCGCAATGACCGTCCGCATCACGGCACGGTCATCTGCACCGATCGCGCGCATGATCCCGATCTCGCGCGTGCGTTCAAGTACATTCATACCCATCGTCCCAGTGAGCCCCATCGAACCGACGATGGCGGTCAAAATCGCCATGATCAGCAGGAACACGACCAAGATGTCCAAACTTTCCACGGCAGTATCCAACGAGGCACTGCCCGCCTGGGCAACACGGACCTTGTAGCCGTGGTCGCGGAGGTATTTATCCAATTCTTCGGCTTTCGCATCTTGATAAGCGCGGTCATGTTGTGCGGTCACAACCCTGAACGAGAACGAACGATTCGCCAGGTTATTCATATCCGAAATATATTCGAGAGGTGCATAACCAAGCAAACCCTCCTGATCCACAAACTTAAAGAGTCCGACGACTTCCCATTTTTCATCGCGTCCGTTGATTCTCATCAGTATAGAATCGCCCGGTTCTAAATTAGGATAGGTCTTCAGTAAACCTTCACTCACAGCCACTTTCCGCACGTCATCCGGGCGGATCCAACGCCCTGTCACAAGAATGGGCTGAACCAATGTGCTCTCCGCCGGTGGAGCCAACAGTGTGAGGTTCTCAACGATATTCCCGTTATCGTCCAGCAGCTCACCGCTGGCAAACTGCCAACCCTCCACCTTGATAACACCATCCACGCTTGTCACTGCCTGTTCAACTTCCTGTAAGCGATACGCCTTATCGAAATCAAGCGTCACATCTGCACGGAAATATTTTCCGATCTGGCCGATGTAATCATGCAACGTCACACGGACGTTGAACACCGAGATAAAGATCGCGCCACCCATCGTCAGCGTGAACAAAGTCAGCATCAACCTACTCTTTCTACGGAACGTATTGCGCAGCGAGATCACAAATGGACGCGGGATATGGATGCCGCGCGCCGCAAGCAGATGCGTCATCTTGACTTGCATCCAATCGAACCAGGAAAGCCGCTTCTCACCACCCGAAACCTGCACCTCATCTTCAGCCACATCTCCGCTGAGAGCGCGTAACACCGTGATGCGTGAGCCATTCAGCACTGGCGCCAACCCAGCGATCAACGGCACGAGCAGGCCCACTGCAATCTGAATGAACAACGCCAACGGCAAAATGCGATAGCCCAACAAAGTGAAGTCTAATTCGTTAGCCATGTACAGCGCCAGTTGGTAGGCTCCGATACCACCAAACGGAACCGCGATCAACAAAGCCAAAATACCAAACGCCATAATGAGCGTGATATACATGCGGAAGACCTGTTTGCGTTGCCCACCCACTAACTTGATGACACCGATATGCCTGAGATGTTGATTCAACAGCGCACTCAGCGTATTCGCGATCAACGAACTGGAGAGGAACACGATCAATATTCCCAACGCCATCAAGATACCAAGCACCGCATTGACCGTGCTTGCCAGCGGATGTTCGTGCGTCAATGAGAAGCGTGACCGTCCTACAACATAACCACTCTTCTCGAGCTTATCTTTTACCAGCGCCCCCACTTCACGAATGTGGGAAATATCATCGCCATCGCCAGAAACCGTCACCAAAGCACGATTGAATAACTTGGGTTGTCCCATATATTGCAGGGTTTCCATTGTGATGTATCCAGATGGTGAAGCCAGGAAATCTCCGGCACCCGCAGCCGTATCCTGAACAACACCAACGACTGGTAATGTTTTTGTGGAACCATCCGGGAGCTGAAATTCGAGCAGCCCACCCACTCCAACATCCACATGATCAAGCGCATCCTGTTCCAGCAGAATTTCACGCTTCTCAGGAACCGTCGCACCTTCCACGGGCACCAGCAAGTTGATCGCGTTCTTTTCAAAACTCTCGAAAGCCAGCATATCGAGCGTTGTCCATTTTTCGGTGCCGGGCACACGTACGCGGACGTTGAACACGCGCCGGGCTTCCGCGTCTTCCACGCCACGCTGGTTATGGATCGATGCCAATACATCTTCGTCAAAGTTTTCCACCCGCATTTCGACATTGGAGGGAATATTTGCCGCATAGGATGCGCTCATATCATTCGAAATGATCTGATAAGCCCCTGCGATCACGCCAATGGAAAATACGCCCACTGCAATGGAAAAAACCACCAACAGGGTACGTCCCATATTATCAACTAGATCGTGAAGTACTTTTCGCCAACGAGGTTTCATATGTTCTTTCATTCGCCCTGAGCGGAGGGCTGAGCGCTCTTGTTCTTCGTGAAGCCAGAAGTCGAAGGGCAGGTTACGGGTTACGGAATACGCAACACGAATTAATTATTGTTTTTTACGAAACAGCGCGAAGACGCCGCGGTCTGACCTGCTATCGACAGCGCGATGGGCATCCACTTTTTGTTGTACGATCTTGCCAATTGCTTCAGCCGTGATCGGCGATTGGTCCATTACACGCTTGAAGTCTTCACGCGTAATGGTCAATAATTCAACTGGACCTTCTGCACCGGCACGCACATTCGCAATGGATTTACCGCCGCGCAACAATTCGACTTCGCCAAAGAATTCACCTGGCGTGAGGCGTGAGATGATCGTCTCTGTCTGTTTGCGATCCTGTAGAACCACTTCCACTTCGCCTTTATGGATCATGAAGAAATTCTCGACATGTTCATCGCGGGATATGATCGTCGCCTTGGCTGGGAAGATTTGCGTTTTAGCGATCTTCGTGAACTCCATCATGTGGCGATGCCTGAGCCACGGCAGTGATTTCGCAACCGTTTCGTTGATCAGCTCTCCATCTGCGATGATGATGTTGCGCGTCGTGCGTGAAGTTAACGATGGGTCATGTGTCACCATCACGACCGTCTTGCCGCGCCGCGCCAGTTCTTCGAACAAATCAATGATCGTATTGGCAGATTTAGTATCGAGATTGCCGGTTGGTTCATCGGCGACCAACAATGGCGGATCACACGCCAGGGCACGCGCGATCGCCGCGAGCTGTTGTTGCCCTGTGGATACCAACAGCGGCAACTTGGTCGCGAAGTGTTCCAACCCCACCAGCTTGAGCATCTCCATGGCGCGCGCTGGACGTTCATCAAAATCGTACATGTCCGCGAAATCCATCGAGAGCATCACGTTCTCAAGCAGGGTAAGCATTGGCAATAATTGAAAGAACTGAAATACGATTCCTAAATTGCGTCCACGCCACTTCGAGCGTTGACTCTCGGTCACGTTGGAATAAATATCCGTGCCACCGATGACCACACGCCCCTCAGTGGGATGGTCAATGCCTGTGATCATATTCAACAGCGTGGATTTACCGCTCCCCGACTTGCCAACAATGGAAACAAACTCACCGCGATTGATGGTCAGGTCAACGCCTTTGAGCACGGTGAATTCACCTGCCGCGTTCTTAAATTTTTTGACGATACCATGCATATCGATCATGGACTCAGAGGAGGTCATGGCATGTTTGTCAGTAACAGACTTCCGCTTGGTTTGACGCGTGCTCATTTCGCCAACTCCCCATCCACGATCTGGAGTGTACGTGAGAAGCGGGGCGCCAGCGATTGGTCATGCGTCACCATCACGATGGTTTTACCTTGATCAGAAACGAGGTGCTCAAACACGTCAAAGATATGGTCGGCGGTGACAGAATCGAGACTGCCAGTCGGCTCATCCGCGATCAGCACAGGTGGGTCATTTGCTAATGCCCGCGCGATCGCGACACGTTGTTGCTGTCCGCCGGAGATGAATGCGGGCAGTTTATCGGCATGTTCTTCGATCTCAACGAGCCGCAGAAGTTCAAGCGCACGTTCACGCGATTGTTTGGGCTGGAAGTTGCCGCACAGATCCATGGGCAATGTAATGTTTTCGACCAGCGTCAGCATGGGCAACAGTTGAAACGATTGAAAGACAACCCCCATGGTTTTGCCACGCCACAAAGCGATTTCATCCTCGCTCATTTTGTGAATGGACACAGCCGAGCTATTGGAATTCACCAGCACTTCGCCGGAGGTGAGATTATCCACACCGGTGAGCATGTTGAGCAAGGTTGACTTGCCCGCGCCAGATTTACCCACAACGCCGACAAATTCGCCCGTACTCACTTGTAGATTAATGCCTTTGAGCGCATCAAATTCACCCGCCGCCGTGGAATAGATTTTCACTACGTCGCGCATTTCGATTAAGGCTGACTCAGCTACTCGGCTGGTATTGTTATAGTTTTGACGGGATACAGACACAAATTCCTCAGATTTCGTATTTTCACAAGAAGATTAAAATTATTTAATGATAATAGACTATGTACATTATTATATAGTGTATATTATAATTACGAATTATCCCTTGTCAATAGCAAGAGAAAAGGTTAACCATGCTCCAATCTGATAAGAAAAACAAAATTGACCGACGCATTCAGCGCACACGCCTGTCACTGCGCGCTGCCCTGCTTGGACTCCTCAAGCAGAAAAATTATGATGATATTTCCATTGAGGAGATCACAGAACATGCCAATGTAGGGCGTGCCACTTTCTACCTGCACTACAAAGACAAGGAAGACTTGTTGTTGGAAGAGTTCAGCGAAATGGCAAACGAAAAGGCACAGACTCTTTCGGAGATCCCATTTTCCGCCTGGTTTCCGATTCTGGATAACCCAGAGAACGAACCGGAAAAAAGCGCTTCTCAACTTCCGCTGCTAATGGTGTTTCAACATATCAAAGAACACTCAGACCTATACTATATTCTGCTGAAGAGTTCAAAATCCAGCCGGACGTTCGAGCGCATCCGCAAGATCAGCACGGAAACGATCATCAAGTTTGTGCAGGCGAAACTTATCACCGACCCGATCCCCATTCTTTTCAAAGTGCCCATCGATTTTTTTGCAGCCTACTTCAGCGGAGCGCTTCTGAGTACCGTGGATTGGTGGCTCGAAGAAGGGCTGCACTACACACCTGAGGAAATAACGAATATGTTCCGGGGTCTCTTTTTCCGCGGAGCAAGGGATACCATCGGCATGTCAACCGACCAGAGTATCGATTGATTCAAGAAGCATGTCACCTAAATCTGAAACCTTCTGAAATCAGGCTTGTGCAATATGCAAGTCTAAAGTAACCTCGGCTTACCAGAATGCGTTGGGCAGGATCGATCCCAGCTTTCAAAAGGAAGTCGCATGCGAAAACTCAGCATTGTTTCATTGGTCATTGTCGTTTCGCTTTTTCACTTTTCCCCTGTTTTTGCTTCAGATACCATATCCATTTTCTACGCTGGCGACCCAAATAGCAGTGTCCGCGTAGCACTGGAACTTGCTCCAGAAGGAACATTCACTTTTGTGGATGATCCTTTACAGGCAGATGTCTTTTTTCTCAACGGAAATATTCCACAACCAGAAGCCATCACAAAACGTTTGAATGAGGGTGCGGGGCTGGTATTGATCCTGAGTGAGGCAACTTCACAGGAAGCAGTGAACGCTTTGCTCCAATTCCCGGTTGAATTTACCCGGCAAACGAACGCAGTCAGCCTAACAAATATCAAGGGATTGGATGATCCACTTCTGAACGAGATCATCTGGAACGGCGCCCCACAAGTGCGGGAACGTTTCGATGTAGTAACACCGATCTCCTCCGTTCAGCCTTTGGTCACTACATACGAAACCAACGAATGGATGCTCTGGTCGGCGCGCAGCGGAAAGACCTTTGTTTTCAACGGTTTTTTAAATGATGCCAACCCACAAATCCAGGAATGGGCATATTTCAATTATCTGATCTATCACTTGACCGTCCGCGCGGCGGGGCAAACGCCTTTGTCCTTTGCGGATTATCCAGCCTCCCCTGTCCCCCACGCGGCAGAACGAAATGTGCTGTGGCTCGTGATGGGCTTGATGCTCCTCACCACAACCACCGCTTTTATTTTCGTGAGACGCTATAGTCTGAAACATCCTGAAGAATTGGATAACATCGTTTCGAACCATGCCCGCTTCGAAACCAAAGAGCAAAACACAGAATGGGAAAATATCGGATTTCACCGTCCGCTGGGTGGATTTCTAGTCGCCCTCGCCATTGGACTTGTCCTCTTCATCCCACTCATCATTTATCAGAACCTGATCCTGCCTTCGTATATCTTGCCCTCCGCTGAAGCCTTGGGCATCTGGGGACGTGTCACACAATTCTTCAATCTGGCATGGCAATTCTTTGACATGGGCACCAGCATTGCCTTCATCAAATACCTTTCGCAATATCGCGTGAATGACCCGAAGAAGGGCATCCAATACGGACAGGTTTTCATTTGGTGGCAGGTACTTTCAGGTGCGGTACAAGTCGCGATCGTGATCGGACTGGCAAGCACATACGCGCCAAAATCTGCATATGCGTTATACGCGTGGAGCGTGATCATCCACGCGCTGATCCAGATCCCCGGTTTCTATCAGGTGATGCGACACGCCTTTAACGGCTTCCAACGCAACGACTATTCCCGTCTGCTGGATATTTCGCTCAACGTTCTTCTTCCCATGCTGGTACAGCCGATCTTTGTGAGCCTGATGTTCGCATGGGGCAAGGCGCATCCCACATTTGGCGGCGCAGTCGGCGGACTGCTCGGACTCGGCATTGCAGCATATGCCGCCGAATTGATCACTTTTATTTGGGGCTTGTGGTTGTATCGCCGCATCGGTTTCAACGCCCGGATTCTTTTCCTGGCACACTTCGATTGGGAGATCATTAAGACTTCATTCAAATTCGGCGTGTTCGAAATGCTCGGGTCGGCGGCTTGGTCATTTGGACAGGCGGCAGAGATCGCGATCACACAAGCGCGCTTGATCAACTACGCCGAGATCTGGGGCAACTGGGGCTTGGCACAAAACTTCATCTTTGCCTTCAATGTGACCCAAACTCTGAACGACGGCGTGATGCCTGCCATTTCTGAAGCGATCTCAAATGGCAAACGGATTCTGAGCCAGTATTACAGTGCGATGGCATATAAATACAATGCATTGACCAGCGCGTTTATCGGGGCGGTGTTGTTGGCGGTGGCGCCTAAATTCATCATCGGCTCAACCGGCGTGGAATTTCAGCGCGCTGCGATCTATGTGATCCCGCTTACGATCTGGGGTGCGGTGCAATTTCCCTCCTGGGTGGGTGATAATGTACAACTAGGCTCGAATAAACCCTATCTCAAATCCATCCTGGTTTTTGGAGAACAGATCATCCGCGTGGTGTTGGCGTGGATTCTGCTGGCACGCTTTCAGGTGACAGCATTGATCATCGCCTATTTTGTTGGGTTATTTACCAAAGGGCTCACGGCTTATTATGTCAACCATAAATATTGTTATCCACAAAAGTTTTATGTTTGGCAATCATTGGTCGCGCCGTTGCTCGCTGGCATCGCACACTTCGGGGTCTTATCGCTCATCAGTAACTTCATCTGGAAAGGCGACCAGATCACGAGTGTGTTGATTTTCTTTATCGGGATTTTGCCGAGTTTCCCACTTTATATATTCTTCTACGGACTATTCGGCGGCTGGGACATTGCCACGCTCAACGAATTAAAAGACGCAGTGGCGTTGACCGGTAATGTGCGTGGGTTGGCACGTTGGGGATTTTATGAACCAACCATGTTCGGTGCGCGATTAAGTCCATTGAATGGAAAATTTCCCATCACCATCCGCGCAGAGGCGATGGAAGAAGCCAAACAATTGACAGAGGCGAAGGTAAAGTTGTAAGATGAAATATAAGGAAGTCAAAATGAACCACAAATTACCAGATGGTCGCAATCTCGCCTATGCTGAATATGGCGACCCACACGGGACGCCAGTATTCTTTATTCATGGTAGTCCCGGCTCGCGCTTGTTTCATCCGCCAGATGAGGTGACAAAACGTTTAGGGGTGCGCCTCATCTGCGCGGAGCGTCCCGGCTATGGCGACTCGACCTTTCAACCCAACCGTCGCATATTGAACTGGCCCAACGATATCGCCTCCCTCGCTGATGCGTTGAAACTTGATTCATTCGCAGTCGTTGGTCACTCTGGCGGCGGACCACACGCTCTCGCTTGCGCCTATGCCCTGCCCCAGCGCGTCAAAGCTGCAGCAGTTGTCGCAGGCGCAGGTCCGGTTGATGCACCCGGCGCAACGGATGGCATGGTTCTGTTGAATTGGTTCGCGTTCAAGTTTGGACAGTACTTACCATGGTCAGTGGGATATGCAATTACCAGGCGTGTCTTCCGAGTAGCGGCGGCCGACCCAAGCAAGGCAATTGACCGCGATAAAGATACTCGTCCGCTTGTAGACAACCAGATATTTGATATCCCCGAAATAAGAGAACTCTGCATCCAAAGCGATATGGAGGCTTACCGCCATGGACTGCTTGCCTTCGCATGGGATATCCGTTTGATCACCCGTCCTTGGGGTTTTCGATTGGATGAGATCAAAGTGCCAGTCCATCTCTGGCACGGCACTGTGGACAATTCCACAACCGTTGCGATGGCTCGTTATATGGCACAGAAAATTCCAAATGGCAAACTTACCATCTCTGATGGCGAAGGTCACATGCTATTAATTCCGCGCTGGGAGGAAATTCTCAAGACGCTGATTGGGATGTCAATTGCAGCCTGACGAACAATCGATCTTTCGCAATGCGCACGATATCTTCTGCGTTGGCGTTTCCATTTTCTATGTGAATACCCAAAGGCTTCGCGGCTTGCGGCACATGATTAACGTACTCATACATCCGTTCTTCAACAGCTTTTGCATCCAGATCGGGTTCGGCAATCGCTCTCACAGGTTTGCGTTTCAGCAACAAAGCGACTTCTGCACCGCCGCACAGATTCTTCCACCAGGTTCGGTCACGGCTGGTGATCACCCAAAGATAACCGTTCTCACGATAATAACCAACCGGCAATGTATATTGCTTGCCAGTCTTGCGCCCAGTGACCGTAATCAACATCATCCCATTACTCAACATGCCATGTAACGGCGAGCGTAAGACCCAACTCATAAAATCATTTCCATTCATACATTCACTCCATACATTTGATCGGGATTCAAGATCTGCGGGAAACGTGCTCTCAGTGTAGTCCGCGCTGCATAGCACAGGTGACAGGCATCGGCGTAGGATGAAGCGTGCGGAAGGTTGTATTCGGTCACCAATGCAGCTGGTCCACCCGCGAGTAAGAGTCCGCAGATCGGATGAGAGTCCGCATCATACTCTTCGCAGATTTGTTTCAATGGTTTTTCGAATAAGTTGCCGATCGAAATTCCCTGACAGATATGAAGATTGCCAAGCGGGTCAACATGGATGCGCCCCGGCTCACTCAGATCCTCATGTGGACAAGTATCGAATCCTTCCCAGGGATGGCTGGTCGCCTTTTCTGCCAGCTTTATCACAGCCCGACCGCGATACATGATGGCGCTTTCTTCTTCTGCAATTTGCCCGTGCGATTCTTTGGCTGGAGCATCTGGCTGTGCCACACTGATCATGCCGGTTGGAATACCCAACCACTTGGCAGCCACGATCGCATTCTGCGGACGTTCGCCCAACAGTTCACTGCAATGAAATAAGTCACTGCTCACAGTAAGATCGCTCAGCCGCCCAACGAGCGGACGCAGCCACTCTTCGGCATCGGCAACCGAACTCGCCCAATAGGCGTTGGAGACGATGCCAACAGAAAACCCCATATCGGCGGCCTTATGAACCGCTTTGTTGAGAATGGCATAATACAAAAATGGTTCACCACCTTCAAAGTAAATCGAGGTGATGCCGGCATCCCTGGCTTGATGCAGGATCTGCACAATTTGTTCGAGTGTCAGCGTGCCCGTCTGCCGCGGACTCCCCCACACAAAACAATGATCGCACTCATAGGTACACTGATAGGTCAGAAGAATATGCAAACCAGATAGTTTCATGTTGGACTCCTTGCTCACTACAACTGTACACGAAACACGCCTGCGAGTCATGTGTCAAAAATCACATCGCAGACTATAATCAGTTAACTTATTTTCGGAGGCATTTCATGTCCAACGTTTACGAATCCAAACACCCGCTCGTCGCCCACAAACTTTCCCGCTTAAGAGATAAAAGAACCGAACCCAAGAAATTCTGTGAACTGGTGCGTGAGATCGCCGCGTTATTGGCTTATGAAGCCACCGCCGACCTTGCCACGATGCCGCGCGAGCTCGAAACGCCTCTCGAAAAAATGACGGGTCAGGAATTGCAGGAAAAGATCGGGCTGGTCCCCATCCTGCGCGCCGGGCTGGGACTCGTGGAAGGCTTTTGGGAACTCATGCCCAGTGCCGAAGTCTGGCATATCGGTTTGTATCGTGACGAGAAAACACTCCGTCCGGTTGAATATTACAACAAACTCCCCACTGAACCTACTGTATCAGTCTGTCTTATTCTTGATCCCATGCTTGCCACTGGCGGCTCCGCCACTGCGACAGCAGATGTGCTGAAAAAATGGGGCGTGAAGAAAATCAAATTTGTCGGGTTGATCGCCGCACCTGAAGGTATCAAAGCCATGCAAACGGCACATCCCGATATTGATATTCACATCGCTGCCATCGACGATCATCTTAATGAGCGTGCGTATATTGTTCCCGGACTCGGCGATGCAGGAGATCGACAGTTTGGGACGGGATAAGTCCATAGTTAGTATGAAAAATAATGTTGCAATTTCACTGGGCTTTATGCCTCTTATCATGATAGCCTGTCTTGTTTTTAACAATACGCCTAAAATTATTGATGCCGCAAGACCTACTCCGAGCGCAGTTTCCACCGCAATCGCTGCAAAAACAAGCAGTCCAATTCCAGAGTACCCTGGCCTGATTGTTTTTCCCAATATCAAGATGGAATACTATGATATACAGGGCTCAACCGCTCAAGAACTATTGGACGAAATGTATGAGAACGGACCCATTGCCGGATTTGAAAGCTATCGCAGCAGTGCAGCACTAGAATATGATCTTCTGTACACCTGGCCAGGGAAGAGCTTGGGAGACTGCGATCTAAATAAAGCGGAAACTAGATACGAATTGAAAGTAATTGCTCCGCGCTGGAAGCCATACTCTGATGTTTCACCAGAGTTAGTAGAGAATTGGGTCAGATATATAGCCAAAGTTCGTGCACATGAGGAAGAGCACATCAAAATCGTGCGCAACTATTTTGCACTTCTTAATGAAACCATTGCAAACTCAACGTGCCTAGCTGCTTCAGATGCAGCCGCTAAAGTTGAACAGGATTTGAATCGGGCACAAGAAAAATTTGATAGAGAAGCAGAACCCATAATATTTCCATAAGATCATAACCATTGACATTCATGAATTGAACACTTTCATTGTGCGCGCCAAGTCAGCAACAGTATGTAGGAAATGGGAAACATATAATGCCCAGCCGACTCGGATCACACGATCTATGTTTCACCGATGGAAAGTGGAAATATCATGATAGCTACTTTGGCGGCACTAAGCAATTCAATGACACAGTGGATGCTCTTCGCGGCAGGTTCCCTTGTTCTGATTGCCATCTCATGGAAATCTCTGCGTCATCCACGTTCACATGGTTTCTATCGTTTCTTCGCCTGGGAATGTATGCTGGGTTTGTTGCTGATCAATGCAAAGTTCTGGTTTTACAAACCATTGGCATGGAATCAAATCATTGCGTGGTTCCTGTTGATCGTCTGTCTGCTTCCACTTGGGCTTGGGGTTCATTCCCTGCGAACGCGTGGAAAGCCTGCTCAGCAAAGAGAAGGCGATGCATCCCTGATGGCTTTTGAGAAAACAACTACACTGGTCACAAGCGGTATCTATCAATATATTCGTCATCCGCTGTATAGTTCCCTATTTTTGCTTACGTGGGGGATCTTCTTCAAAGCCATCGCGCTAACAGGAGTGACTCTGGCAACCCTATCCACATTGTTTCTAGTGCTCACTGCCAAAGCAGACGAAGACGAATGTATCTACTTCTTTGGCATGCTGTATGTGGAATATATGAAGAATACTAAAATGTTTGTCCCATATATCCTTTAAAACCATGAAAACCATGCTCCTGCGAGAGATCGCATCTCTCAAGCAAAATCCAACTCCACTTTCATTCGAAGGAATATCCGAACCCAAAGTCAATGAAGGAGAAATTCTGTTACGCGTCACACGCTGTGGAGTCTGCCACACGGAATTAGATGAGATCGAAGGGCGGACTCTACCTCCGCAGTTACCGGTGGTATTGGGACATCAGGTGGTTGGCACTCTGGAAAACCAACAGGAAGCTGTCGGAATCCAGGGGGGACAACGTGTGGGCGTGGCGTGGATCGCATCGGCTTGTGGAAAATGCAAGCATTGTTTGGCAGGTAATGAAAATCTTTGCGCCGAATTCAAAGCGACAGGACGCGATGTCAACGGCGGATATGCCGAGTACATGAAAGTCCGCGCAGAGTTTGTCCACCCGATTCCTGAGGTGTTCACGGACTCGGAAGCCGCGCCTTTGTTATGTGCGGGCGCGATCGGATATCGTTCGCTACGATTAAGTAACATCCGTGATGGGCAGAACCTGGGCTTGATGGGTTTCGGTGGGTCGAATCATTTGGTGTTGAAGATCGCGAAATATAAATTTCCGAACACGAAGATATTTGTGTTCAGTAGAAATTCTGAAGAACGTGAATTCGCTTTAGCGCTGGGAGCGGCTTGGGTGGGCGCAATTGATCAGAATCCGCTGGAGGGGTTGGATGCAGTCATTGACACCACACCAGCTTGGGGTCCAGTGAGTGAGGCGTTAAGGATTCTGAGTCCCGGCGGCAGATTGGTGGTCAATGCCATCCGCAAGGAAGAGGCTGATAAAGAAGTCCTGTTGAATTTGGATTATCCATCGCAGTTGTGGATGGAAAAAGAAATCAAATCGGTTGCAAACGTGACGCGCGCCGATGTACGTGAGTTTTTGCAGTTGGCGGCGGAGGCAAATATCAGACCTGAGTTTCAAGAGTATGATTTGGAAGATGCCAATATGGCATTACTCGAAATGAAACAAGGGAAAATTCGCGGTACCAAAGTACTGAGGATCCATCAATAATGTTCGACCAAATCTTCAAAAGCAGAATCTGGCCTGCATCCTGGCGCTTCCTAAGTGTGTGTTTGATCTATGTAGGGCTGCCGTTGCTCGCCTGGGGCACGAACGACTGGCGTGGATTTTTATCCAACCCAGTGCGAACAAGTTTTTCTGTTGTGGTGATCGTTTATGCGCTCATATTGGCGCGGCTGGTCTACGTCACACCGTCTCAAACCGAAGAGGAACACCGCTTGGATCTGGGACGCTGGCACGCCTATATGTTCGAAAGTATTTTTGTGTTATCGGCGTTTGGCGATCACCGCAGTATTTTGGCATGGGCAGAGAACCCGACATTACGCTGGCTGGGCTTGGCCATCTATTTGATCGGGATGGGCGTTTCAATTTGGGCAAACTTCACCTGGGTCAATCATCTGCGGCGGGAAGCTGGACGTGCGGTTGATAATCCGGTTCTACTGTATGAGGGGCCCTTCCATTGGGTCCGATATCCATCCATGTTTTCTCTTGCAATTTACTGCCTGGGATTTGCATTGATGTTCCGCTCCTGGGTTGGGTTGTTCATGATGTTGCCGTTGATCGCTGGCATTCTCAACCGCATTAATAGTCTGGAGAAGATATACGCTGAAAAATATAAAAGAACCTGGCCCCTGCGCCGTCATGCTTCAAAGAAGATAATTCCATATCTATATTGACCAAGATCTTTCAAATAGGAACATACATGGCATCGAACGCGAAGAATCAAAAACTCATCATTACCACAGCGTACTATCTGGCTTTCATCCTGCTCGGGCTTACCATCTCGGCAGAAGGACCCACGCTCCTTAAACTTTCTGAGCATACTTCCAGCACTTTGGGAGAGATCAGCTCGATCTTCCTGGTCGGGTCATTCGGATATCTGACTGGCTCCTACATCAGCGGACGGATCTATGACCGCGTCCCTGGTCATCAATTCATGGCTGGCATTCTCGTTATGCTTGGGATCGTAACCGCACTTGTCCCCGTCGCAACGTCGCTTCCAATGTTATTGGTCATCATCCTCATTCTGGGACTCGCCAAAGGCGCATTGGATGTTGGCTGTAATACGTTATTGCTTTGGGTTCACAATGAGACCGTCGGTCCCTACATGAACGGACTGCACGCTGCTTTCGGAGTCGGCGCATCTGTTGCAGGGCTGATCGTTGCCAGTGTTTTAAAAGCAACAGGCGATATTTATTGGGTTTATTGGTTCTTTGCAATCGCAGCTTTCCCCATCGCAATATTTGTTTGGAGTTTACCTAGTCCACCTGCACGTGCCACACCTGAAGAACATAAAAAAACTCCTATGCCAATACTTCCAGTCGCAGTCATGGTTTTATGCTTTCTTTTATATGTCGGCGCAGAAGCCGGATATGGCAATTGGATTTATACCTACGCTTTCAAACTTGGTTTTGGCACAGAAGTCTCAGCAAATCTATTCAACATTGCCTTCTGGAGTGCTTTCACGGCTGGACGTTTGCTTGGAATATTGATCTCGACTCGTACCAAAACGCTGACGATCCTCACCATGGATTTTGTCGGCTGTCTCGTGAGCGTTGGCTTGATCTTGCTGTTTCAAGACTCTGCCACCATTCTATGGATCGGAAGCATTGTGTTGGGCATCTCGCTCGCTTCCATCTTCCCCACGTTTCTAACATTGGCTGAAGAACGCATGCACATTACTGGAGCCATGACAGGTTGGTTTTTGGTCGGCGGCGGACTCGGTGGCATGCTCATGCCCTGGCTGATCGGTCAGACCTTCGCAAATATCGGACCGGGTTCGATGATCGCGATCGTGCTTGCCAGCATCGTGCTTAACATTCTTGCGCTGGTATCGTTTACCAAAGTCGCCGTTAAGCCAATCAATAGCGTGTGATAAAAGTCCTATGAAAGTGCGGGCAAAAAGACTTACCATTACAAACTAATCGGATAATCATACTGATAAACCAGCCAAAGGAGCAGCCAAGATGACCACAGTCCGCAGATTACTTGAAGCCAAGGAAGGTGCCAGCAATTTCGCCGTATCCACAACGGACACGGTGCTCGATGCCTTGAAAGTAATGACCAACGCAAGGGTCGGTGCCGCGCTCGTGACTGAGAACCATAAGATCGTGGGTATCTTTACTGAGCGCGATTATCTCCAAAAAGGCGAACTCGCAGGCAATATAGCAAAGTCCACACTGGTAAAGGATGTCATGACCAAGGACATGTACACAGTCAACATGGAAACAACTGTCGAGCAATGTATGGTATTGATGGACGATCATCACTTCCGTCACTTGCCAGTTGTAGAAAGTGATCATCTGGTTGGCATCGTCTCCATCCGTGATGTGTTGACCGCCATGCTCGAAAACAAAGAGAGCGCAATCAAAGGACTGGAAAATTACATCATGGGTTCAGGCTTTGCTGGGTAGGCGACTCATGTCATTGCGAGGAGGGTTGAGACTCGATAGCGTCGAAATCCCGACGAAGCAATCTTGTAGATGCTGCTGGGGATTGCTTTGCCTACTCGCCGTCCAAGGCTCGGGCTCGCAATGACATTTCCAAAATAAACGAGTAGTGACAAAGTCATTACTCGTTTATTTTTTAATTGTTCCTTTGGTAAAATCACCCGCATGTCCCCACGCAAACACATTGGTATCTTTCTGCTTTTAGCTTTACTATTCTCAGCCTGTTCGCCCACTTTGGCAGATCCCTACCCCACGTACGATCCCTTCGCACCCGTGAATGGAACGGCAGTCACGCCTCCACCGATTCAAACGGGCGAAATCATCATCGCTGCTACAAACACTCCCACAGGACCCACGCCCACACGTGCGCCGATCTCGGTCTCGCTCCAGCAACGCAAATCGTCCTTCGCGACACCCACACCCGATGAACCGCATCCGCTTCCACCGCCGCGCGAATTTGTAGATCAATACATCATCCAACCTGGAGATACGTTGTTCAGCATTGCTCAAAGCTATGGCATTACACTCGATGCACTGCTACAAGCCAACAGCTTGAATGAAGCCAGCATCATTTCGGCAGGCGCGATTTTGAATATCCCACCGGTGACTACAGATCCAAATCCCGGTTCTTCACACAAACTCATTCCCGATTCAGAATTAGTCTACGGACCCGCCAGCATTGAGTTCGATCTCTATGCTTATCTCAAAAACCGCAACGGTTATCTTTCAAATTACGTTCAGGATGTGAATGGCGAATACCTCAGTGGCGCACAGATCATTATGCGTGTCGCTCAAAATTATTCAGTCAACCCGCGGCTGCTGGTAGCGCTGATCGAATATCGCAGCGGCTGGGTCACGAATCCCGTTCCAGAAAATATTGATTATCCGCTCGGCAACTACGAACCCTATTATGCTGGTCTGTATCGTCAAATGGCATGGGCGGCGGATAATTTAAATCGCGGCTACTATTATTGGCGCGTCAATGCCATCTCCACGTTATCTTTAAGCGATGGCTCTTACGTTCCGCTCTCCCCCACCATCAATGCCGGGACAGCTGGTATACAATACTTTTTTTCCAAATTTAATGACCGCGCCACCTGGGATCTGGATGTGAGTATGTTGGGATTCTTCCAAACGTATAACATCCTCTTCGGCTTTCCCTTCGACTATGACATCGCTTCACTCGTCCCATCAAACCTGACTCAGCCTGCGATGCGCCTGCCCTTCACTGACGGCGTGACCTGGTCCTTCACGGGCGGTCCACACGGCGGCTGGGACTCCGGCTCAGCCTGGGCAGCCTTGGATTTTGCCCCGCCCGGCGAAGGTGGTGGATGCTTTATCCACGATGCCTGGGTCGTCGCCATCGCCGATGGATTCATCGTCCGCTCAGATAATGGCGCCGTGATCCAAGATCTGGATAACGATGGCTACGAACAAACCGGCTGGAACGTGTTGTACATGCACATCGCCTCACAAGATCGCGTTCAAGCAAACACCTATGTATATGCTGGTGAGATCATCGGACATCCATCCTGTGAAGGTGGTGTGTCCAATGCCACCCATTTACACCTCGCCCGCAAATACAATGGCGAATGGATTCCCGCCGACGGCAACATCCCATTCATCATGGATGGCTGGGTCTCCAGTGGCAATGGCATTGAGTACGATGGTTTCCTCACCCGCGACACAACGATCCTCTCCGCTGAGGAAGGTGTGTTCGATGGGGTAAATCAAATAACGAGATAATATTCGCGCTGAGCGGAGTGAGGACAGTATAATCGTCCGAACGCAGACGAAGTGCCGGTTGATATATAAACTCGCCCTTCGTCTACGCCGCACAACCACCGTGCGGCTCCGCTCAGGACGAAGAGCTTATGCAAGGTATAATGCACTCTGTGAAACGCGCAATCTTTTTTCTGGTCTTGTCCTCCTTACTTACATCTTGTATCGGAAACGCATCCTTGTGGGGGCAATATCAAACACCCACCCCCCACGGTGGTGCTCCCGATATTGTATTATCGCCAGCACCAGACGTGTATATTCCTCCAACCGATGTCTTTGTCCAAAACCTGCCAACGCAAACCCCTATCTTTGATCTCACGCCCACACCCACATCCTTGATGGATGTATTTGTGACACAGCCTGCGACAGATACACCGTTACCACTGACTCCAACCATTGATGGCAATAGCGTGCTCTATTATGCTCAAAGCGGAGATTGGCTTCCAGCAGTGGCGAACAGGTTCGGGGTCAGCGCGAGCGAGATCACGTCCCCAAAGATCCTGCCGACTGCAGGATTTATCGATCCCGGCACGCTCTTGATCATCCCCGATCGTTTGGATAAAACGATTGAATACTCATCTGCCTTGCAGGTCATTCCTGATGCTGAGTTTGCACTCTCTTCAACTTCTCTGGATTTTGACACTGCACTATATATACAAAATGCCGGCGGATATCTTGCCACTTATAAAGAGTGGCTTGGCAGCACCGGTACTACATCTGCACCTAAAGTTATCGAGCGCCTGGCATACGAGAATTCGGTCAACCCGCGTTTATTGCTGGCGATCCTCGATTACGAAGCGCAATGGGTGCGCGGCCGACCCGCCAGTGAATTCCGCATTAAATATCCGATGGGTTACGAAAGTTATCGCAATGTGGGCTTGTTCGGGCAACTCACCTGGGCAACCAATCAAATGTCGGCGGGTTATTATGGCTGGCGCACTGGCAAGCTTACTGAACTAACCTTTCTGGACGGCAAAACACTCCGCCTCGATCCCACGCTCAACGCTGGCACAGTTGCAGTCATGGTTTTGTTCTCGCGCTTGCATAGCTTGAACGAATGGCTGCGCATCATGCTGGATCAAAACAGCGGCTTCCCTGTCTTCTATGCCGGTATGTTCGGCGATCCGTGGACGCGCGCCACAGGGGTCACCAATTTCTTTCCTCCGAACTTTAACCAGCCGGAACTATCCCTGCCTATGGAACCGAACGTCATCTGGGCATATACTGGTGGACCTCACAGCGCCTGGGGCACGGACGGTCCACTTGCCGCTTTGGATTTTGCGCCACGCAACGACAAGAGCGGTTGCAGCATCACCCCAACCTGGATCCTTGCCATGTCGGCAGGCTTGGTGGTCCGTTCAGGCAATGGCGTTGTGATGGTGGACATGGATGGTGATGGGCATGAACAAACCGGTTGGAATATCATGTATATGCACGTAGCTACACTAAACCGCGTGCCGGTTGGTACGTGGGTGGAGAAGAACGATCACATCGGTCATGCTTCGTGTGAAGGTGGCGTTTCCACAGGCACACATACCCACATCGCGCGCAAATACAACGGCGAGTGGATGCTGGCAGATGGCCCCGTCCCCTTCGTGTTGAGCGGCTGGACAACCATTGCCGGTGATAAACCCTATTTGGGAAAATTAGTAAAAGGTAATAAAGTGATCACAGCCGATGTCTACGGACAATCCTGGTCTTTGATCAAGCGCGATAATGACGAATAATATGTTCAAGCCGCTGTCTTCGGCGGTGGCTCGTGGGGAAGCTTCACAAAGAACGCCGTCGAAAGTCACTACATTTCTTTGCCTCATACTAAGTATTGCTCTTGCGATATCCGCCTGTGCGCCGCGCCAATCAACGGTCAATATCGAGAACATGATCACGCCGCTCGCGCCGACACCGATTCCCGCACCCACTTCCGGTAGACCTGCCTACGCCCCCGGCGAACTTGTAGATTATATTGCCCAAAACGGGGATACGCTCCCTGCGCTTGCGGCACGCTTCAACACAACTGTTGAGCAGATCATGCAAGCCAACCCGATCATTCCTGCTGATGCAACCACCATGCCACTCGGGTTCCCGATGAAAATTCCCATCTATTATCTACCGCTTTGGGGCACACCTTATCAAAGCATTCCCGATCACGCCTTTGTCAACGGACCGCCACAGATCGGTTTTAGCACCTCGGCGTTTGTCGCTTCTACAAACGGCTGGTTGAAGAACTATCGCACCTACGCTGGTGGAAAAATGCGTTCTGGGGCTGAGGTTGTTGATTATGTTGCCACCAATTACAGCGTCAGTCCGCGGTTTCTATTAGCTATACTTGAATATCAAAGTGGCGCACTTACCCAGCCTGAAATTCCAGCCAGGAAATACATGCTGGGCTTTCCGCGCACCTTCTATACCACGCCTTATCTACAATTGGTCATTGCCGCAAATACATTCAACAATGGCTATTACAGTTGGCGCGCTGGTAAACTCACCGAATTTGAATTGCTTGACGAAACGATCGTCAGACCCGACCCCTGGCAAAACGCCGCATCTGTGGCGATTCAATATTATTTCTCCAGGCTTTATATTGGGACGGAATACTACGCTTCGATTGGACCCGAGGGGCTGGCGCGAACATACCAAACCTTATTCGGCGATCCATGGCTGGATTCACCGACCATCCTCCCCGGCAGTCTTCAACAACCTACGCTACGTTTCCCCTTTCTCCCAGGCAATATTTGGGCGTACACAGGTGGTCCACACACAGGTTGGGGCTCAGGGGAACCTTATGCCGCCATAGATTTTGCCCCTGCCTCCAATACATCGGGGTGCTTTATAGCAGCCGAGAATCAAGAAGCCGTTGCAATGGCAGATGGACTCATTGTCCGCGCGGATATCGATGGCGTTATTATTGATCTGGATAAAGATGGTGATGAACGCACCGGCTGGGTGTTGTACTATCTGCACACAGCTACACAAGACCGTATTCAAGTTGGACAGGAAGTCAAAGCCGGAGATATTGTGGGACTACCCTCCTGCGAAGGCGGCTCATCGACTGGCACACATGTCCACATTGCGCGCAAATATAACGGCGAGTGGATTCTCGCCAGTGGTACGTTGGCATTTAATTTAGAGGGTTGGGTTGTGCAAGCCGGCTCCCAGGCTTATGAGGGTACATTGGCGCGCGGTCCGCTGGTTGTGACTGCCTGCGATTGTTCCGATGCACCAAGCCATATCAAATCAGATACCCCTTAAATCTATTCTTGTGCCGTTTCCTGCCAGGTATCTTGAAAAACAAGCCGTTTGCTCCCAGCGCCTTCATCTTCATACACTTCATATTGCAGTTCGATCGGAAAGACTTGACTGAACATAAACTGCGCTGGGCAATATTTTGTTGCTGAAAGTTCAATGGCGCGCAAGACTGCGGCTTCTTCGATATTGTTACCAGTAATCACATATGTGATCACGGCACCAGTAAACACTTTGGGATGTTCAACCGCACGCTTCGCATCCACTCTCACTTCGAACTGAGTTACCTCCTGACGTTTTTTGCGCAGGATCGAGATGACATCCATGGCGGTGCAACCTGCGAGGCCAAGCACGAGCATTTCCATTGGGCGGACGCCATCATTATTTCCGCCAACTGATTCATCTGCATCCATTTTCACAGGAAATCCAGAATTGGCTGTGCCGATAAAGGTCATGTTTTGTTGCCAGTTAACTGTGGCTTTCATTGATTCTCCGTAATGAGCGGGGTGATGTGCTTATCAAGCATCTTGCCGCTGATCCCACCCACCCACATCAAACGGATAGTACCGTCACGATCAATGACAAATGAGCTGGGCAGGTTAAGCGTTTTGAATGCTTGTTCGGTGGCGATATAAGTGGGGTCAAGCCACACAGGGAAGGTTAATTGATAGTCTTTCACAAATTGCAAAACATCGGGCGTGGGGTCGCCGTCATTGATAGCTATGATGACAAAACCATCATCAACATATTTATTATATAAAGCCTGAAGGGCAGGCATTTCTTCTTTACAAGGCGGACACCACGTTGCCCACAAGTTGACGAGTACAACTTGTCCGCGGTAATCGGCGAGGGAATGTTCCACGCCCTGGGTATCGGTGAGAGTCAATTCGGGGGCGGCAAAGTTCACTTGGACAGGAACCGTTGAAAAGTCGGATTGAAGCGAGTAGTCACGAAAAATATAGAACGCCGAGGCAATGATGAGCAGGAATCCCAATCCAAGCAGCAAAAAAGGCAGGTTTTTTCGAGGTTTTGATTCAGTCATTGAGAATAAGTATACCCGGTCAAACATCAACTTTTTCTAATCAGGATGAATGTCATAGAAATAATGATGTTTGTTACTGGAACCTACATCGACAACTGGGTTAATATTCTCTAAAGGTTCAATGATTTGGAACGCACCTTGATTTTCAAAAACCTGGACGAGAAATACATGGATCTACTGAAACCCTTATTTGAACCTTACACTTGTAATGCAGGTGTGACAGTTCTTAAACAAGGTGAATCAGCTGATTATCTTTATCTCGTCATCAGCGGCGCAGTGGAAATGACCTATAAGCCCTACGACGGCGTACCGATCACCATCAGCCATGTGGAAAAAGATGGCTTGTTCGGTTGGTCGGCTGTGGTTGGGAGCGAGAAGTATACGTCATCTGCGATCGCCATTGAGAATATTGAGGCGCTGCGCGTCCGCGGAAGCGAGTTACGTAAATTATGTGTGGATCATCCTGAGGCGGGCAAAGAAATTCTGGAGCGGCTCGCAAGTTCAGTCTCTTCACGTGTGCAAAATGCGCAGGAGCAAGTAAAGTCCATGCTTGAACAAGGATTGAAGGATAAGAGAGATTAGTTCGATAATACCGGAGAGGGCAGGCAATACAAACGGGATGCTGGTTTTAGCATCCCGTTTGTACTTTTAAATACTGAATAGTTGATCCTGTTACACCGATGATTGACTTCTGAAAAAGCGTATGATGAAGTATCCACCAAGGATAATGAGAATGGTGGGCCAGAGATATTGAGTAAAACCAGAAAAGGGCGTGCCAAGTATCGCGCCAAAGACCAATAAAATCACACCAGGGATCAGCGCCCATGAGCGCGAACTACCACCAGGGAGGATCGTGAGGAGAATGAAGGTGAGACCCAGCCCAAGGAACAAGATGCCGCCATTATCAACGCCACTGACTTCATCCAACACGGAGATCGTACCAAGGGTGAGCATGACCCCGGCTGGAATGATCGCCCACCAGCGCGATGTGTCTTTAAAATACACCCAGAGAAACGCCAGACTGATGCCAGCAAAGAAGACGAGGCTGTCAAAGGGTTCAAGAGATCTGGGAAGAATTGAAGATGCCGCCAGCCCCAGCAGTGTGAAAGCTGGGAAAGCCGCCCACCAATTTTCGCGCTGCGTGAGCAACACATAGAGAAAATATCCGCCGATCAATCCCCAGATCACTCCCCAAAAAATATCGCTGACATCTGAAATGAAGTTTAAGTTATCAAGCAGAGTCAACGCGCCGAGAAAAATCAGTATCCCGCCGATCCATAAACGAGGGTCATATCGTTTCATAGTTCATTTCCTTTCGTAATTAGTCGACTCCATCGGGGGCTAAACCCCCGATGGAGCAACAGATAGTAACAATTTTACATGTTCTTATTACTTAACATTAACCGTCCCGACACCTGCTCTGAGAGAGATGGAAACACGGTCAACGGTTGTATCAAAATTAGGTGATTGATACCTACCATCGGATTCAGGGAAGCGGTTTGTATCTACGTTGAGCGCCACAAAGCCTTCGGTGCGGTCGATGCGTGCGGCAGTACCTTCCGGGATGTGGATATTAAACGTCGCTGCACCACCTTCGATATCCAGTACAGATGAACCGTGCGCAGGCATGGTCACATCTACGTTGCTGGCGCCCACTTTCAACTCAACTCGCGAAACGAGGGTATCTTTGAGGTCAACCTCAAAGCTGCTGGCACCGGCTTCAATCGTCAATGTAGCCGGAATATCTTTGGTCACTTGATAATGCCACACACCTTCATTGGGTCCAAGCACAGGGATGAACGATGGACCGGTACTGACTTTCACATCCAAGATGTCGCCAGTAAGATGACTATGATGATCAGCCGCGACAGCTGAAGAGCCCACCAATGCCTTACCAGCTGGTGCATTCCCGTGGATACGGATCTGCGCTGCACCATGTGAAAACCGATAACGTACCTGCCTGGCTGCGCCAAGGTCAATATCAAAAGTCTCGCCACTGGGTGTTGCAGATTTCCAAAAAATATTGACAACCATCCACCCACCGATCAACATCAGGAGAATGGGCCAGAACAAACGGAAGACATTGGTGATAAGTCCCTGCGCCTGCAATAGGAACAATACACCGAACAGGATCAATACGCCGCCCCAAAAG
>Ga0180074_1000038_pt1 | contig 24626 bp, 23 predicted proteins | sample EasRiv366_16_10D_FD_121773 | JGI IMG/M metagenome (GOLD analysis project Ga0180074, IMG submission 121773) | Soil microbial communities from meander-bound floodplain in the East River, Colorado, USA - East River metaG ERMLT366_16_10D | ecosystem: Environmental > Terrestrial > Soil > Floodplain ...
AGGAATATGCCTATATGATAGAAATCAAACTCACGGTTGATCACCGTGGTGATTTGAACCAGCAGGCTATCCAGATCACGAGTAGAACTGATCGTGCGGGTAACCTGTGAAATGGATTCGAATTGTTTAGCCCGGCGTTCGTTGCTTTCATTTGCTAATATAAGCTCAGATGTGCGGTCTGCAACACGCTTTTCCATGCCTGTCAATAACTCGCGCAGACGCGCTGTCATCGTATTGAAGGCTTGAGCCAGCGTACCGATTTCGTCGTTCGAATCAATTATTGCCTGGACGGTCATATCGCCACTAACGATCTGATTTGTAGTTTGGGTAAGTCGAATTACAGGCGCGGCTATGACCTGTCCGATTGCCAAGCTGATGGTGACTGCTGCAAATAGCAAGCCGATAAAAATCACGCTTGCCTGAGTAATGAATGAGCGGAATTGAGATTGTGTTTCAGCTCTAGCCGCTACAATTGCACTCTGCATTTCTATGACCGGCACCACCAATGCCACGCTGTAGCCATTTGCATTAACCAGCGAATAGGAAATATAGGTGTCAACACCGTCTACCTGGATTATGTTTAACCCATTTCCACCTGCCGCCATTCGGGAGGTGATAGCTCTGAGTTCATTTGACCCTGTTCCCAGGATTGTTTGCTTGAAAAAATCCTCCGGTTTCAATTCTTGAGGGTTTATCCCAAACATGTCGTACCCAGCAGGCGGCATGGAGATAATACGCCCCGCATCATCAAGCATAAAGGCATAACCAGTCTTCCCGATCTTGATGGCCGATATTTGTTCAGTGACACGTGACAATTGAATGTCAGCGGCCACCACTCCGCTGAATTTATCTTCTATATACACTGGCGACGCTGTTGTTACAACTAAACCGCCGCCCGCCGCATCTACATAGGGTATTGTCCAGCGGGTGTTTCGTGCTGGATTGAATAAGGGCGCTGTTATTTCGTAATAGGGTCTTTGGGTTGCATCAAAATCGGGAGGCAATAAGGAAGCCAGTTTGATGTTCGGGTAATAGCGCACGACCCCATTTGTATTTATGTAGTATATGGCAAGGATCGACGGGTTGGCCTTTAACAATTGAGGGGTGGAGAAATCGAGATAAGCAGTTGTATTTAATTCAGCGAGGATCGATTCGTCCAGTTCGGTATTTACAGGGACAAAGACAGAAGCGGCATCGTTGGCTGCGTTTCCATATTGTCCACCTTCAAGTTTGATGAGGCCTGTTGCCGCATCCCAGTATGTGCCTTGACTCAGAATTGCTTTCTGGCTTTGGAGCGAAACCCGGTATTCAGCCAGTCTTTCGACTTCGGTCTTTACATCATTGAAGAACTGATTTGCTTGTTCAGATTCCGAGACCGCCGTATTTACTAACTGTTCCTCCGCTAGAAGGCTTACACTAGCATCCAATCTTTGAGAAAGCGAGTCGGTGATCTTTGTTGTGCTGTCAATGACAAAGAATATAAGAATACCTAGAGCAATACTGCCAGTCAATAAGATGCCAAGCACAATTTTGACTCGCAGATTGAAATTCCGAAAGTTTCTAGTAAGCAATACCGTGAAAATAAGCAAGCCAAAGGTGATCAAAAAGATGACCAGGATTTGATTTAAGTTCACTTTGACTCCTCACTTTTGAATTGGATCAATACTTCAGACCCCCCAAGCACACGTTCCAATTCCTGTGCGGTGGTTTGTAAAATATTTTCGATGCTGAGCGCACCGCTGATCTTGGTGGTAGCTTCAGAGATCAAACGTTCCTTTGAAGCGCGCTTGCGGGCATCCTGGAACAAGCGTGCATTTTCCATGGCGAATGCGGCGCGTTCTGCGACCGCCTCAACCAAACTGACATCATCCTTCTGCCAGGTCTTTGACGGATCGTTCAATTCGATATGGAGCACACCGATCACCTCACCGCGCAATTTAACCGGGACCGCCACTGTCGGGCGCGTCTCTTTCGACCCGTTGGTTTGATTCGTGCTAACCTCGCCTGTTTGCACAGCTGAAACCACTTCAGGTGAGTTCAATGATTTCTCGATCATTTCTATGCGGCCCGCCTGATAGCGGAAGCCAGCCTGCTCAGCCTTGGCAGACTCGCGACTCCACTCGGCACGCGTGAATTCATCGTACACTTCCTGTACCTGTATCAAGGCTGCGCGTGTTTCTGTTAACAAACGCGTGTTTTCAAACGCGATGGATACTTGATTGGCTAACGCAGTCAACACCTGGAGATCTTCATTCGAGAATGCGCCGGCTTCCGTGCTCTGCACATCCAGCACGCCAAAAGTTTCGCCGCGCGATTTCAAAGGCAGGGCGACCTCAGAACGAGTGGCGGGGAGGTCTGGGTTGTTGAAGAAAATGGCATCAGCTCCAACGTCCAGGGCGATGCGGGGTTGTCCAGTTTGGGCGGCAAAACCCACCACGCCAATCCCTAATTTCAAGCGGTGACCGCGTGCCAGCATCTTTTGCCCGCCTGCGCTGTTGGATGCTTGCATGATTGCGTTTTGGCGGTCACTATCCACGAGAAAGATGCCAACATGGTAAAAGCCAAAACGCGTGCTGATCAAATTAGTGGCGCTGTTGAAAAGTTCGCCCAGATCCTGCAATTGGGCAATGGCTTCTGAAAGTTCTGTAATGGCTTGCAGTTGTGTGGCTCGGCGAGAGGTTTGTTTGTTGGCAACTTCCAATTCGGCAGTGCGATTATTCACGCGTTGTTCTAGGTTGGCGGTCAGGTCTTCCAGTTCGGTATTAATTGCCTGTACTTCCTTCAAGCGGGCGTTTTCAACGTTCGTGCGGAAGGCAGTAATGCCATACAAGATTGCAGCAGTTGAAAATGTGATGCCGATGGTTCTGCCCAAGGTTAATTCTGGATCATCCAGATATTTTGGATGGGCAAATGAGGTCACCTGGACTGTGGCTATCACGGTAGTGATAGCAAGTGCCAAAAAGCCATTTTGAGTTAGGATGGCGCTGGCAAGAATTAATGATATCGGTACAATGCTTGAGATGGATGAATCAATACTATTTGCGGTGCCATTATAAATATTGATATACGCCAGTGACGTGAACCCGAACGAGAAGAAATATGCGCCAATGCTGAAGTATTTTGTCCGGCTGAATGCATAAGCAAGCAGGGTTATGATCAGAAACACAAAAAAGGTAGTAAGAGCGCTTGGACCCGATAGGATTGCCCATGTAAAGGAGAAGACCAGGATTAAAGAAAGCGCTGAGAGCAGTTGTGCACGTCTCCGTTCGCCAATTTCCACTACGGAGGGATGTGCTTCGGTAAGAATGCGCCATATGCGGGCAAGCCAACTTAGGAGGGCCGAGGCTTTATTCAGGGTGTTTCTCATCGTCATGACTTACTCCGATTTTTTTCTGCGTGTGGATGCGCCATCAGCTTTTGGCGCATCTAATGTAGGCGGCGCGGATGGATTCACCAATTGGAACGAAACTGTTGAGCCCGTCAGGGTTTGCCCAAGTTCCTCCACGGTGTCACGCAGAATAGAATCCAACTGAAAGGACGTGCTGAGTTTTGCACCAATATCTGAAAGGAAGGATTCGCGTGCCGCCCGTTTTTGGGCTTCATCCAGCAGGCGGGCACCTTCCATCGCAATCGCAACGCGTTCTGCAGTCGATTCAATGATGGCGCGTTCATCATCAGTCCATTTGCGGGTTGCATCTGAAGCTTTTAGTTTCAAATGGCCGATGGTCTGACCGCGTAATTGCACTGGGATGGAAAAAGCGTCTTTTTGATTCTGGGCTGCGGACGCCTCTTTCATCGCCTCAGATTTGACGCCGTCATAGCGATAGCCTCTAGCCTGAAGCGTCTTTACGTACGCTTTCCATGCCTCACCAGATAATTGCTTTGTGGCAAGATCTGCTTCCAACAATGCGCGTTGTGCCTGTTCAGACGAGTGGGCATTCTGAATTGCAATTGCCACCTGATCTGCCAGAATTGACAATACAGACACATCAGCCTGAGTAAATGCATTTTCTTCAACAGATTGAAGATCGAGAGCGCCAAGGATCGTTTCGCCGATCTTGAGCGGCAAGGCAAGTTCAGAACGGGTATCGGGAAGATCTGGATTATTAAAAAAGACCGCATCCTTACCTACGTTCAATGCAATGCGCGATTCGCCGCGAGATGTAACAAAACCTACAATACCTTGTTCGCCGATCTTTAAACGATGCCCGCGTTTGAGCATAAGTAGTCCACCATCACTATTGGCTGCGTGTAGGATGGCATATTGTTTTTGTTCATCCAGGAGAAAAATACCTACATGATAAATATTAAAACTTTGATGGATAAGATCTGTTACATATGGAAGCAAACGATTAACATCTTGAATAGATATAGCGGACTGTGCAACATCAGCGACCAGCTTTAATTGCTCTGCGCGTCTGCCCATCTGTCTATTCGCAACAACAAGTTCATGCGTGCGTTCTTCGACGCGTTGTTCAAGCTTACTTTGTGTGTCTTCGAGTTCTCTTTCACGCTGTATTAATTGTTCATTTATGATTTGCAAATTATCTTGGCGGAGACCAGCAAGAGCAGCGAAAATCCCTAAAAACAAGGGCGCGCTATCAATAATCCATAACAATGAATCGGTGCTTTGTACAAAACTAAAACTCGAAAATTTGAACGGAAGATTTGAGTTTGCAACTCTAATGATTGTTGCGCCAATAGGGAACAAGAGACCAAATAAGATGCCTGCTACTGCATATCTCCGGGTTTCATTTTTAAGGAATTGACTTCGTAGTTTTTTCATACTTTTCTCTTGGTTCATGAGCTTTAAATTTCTTCGGACTCAAGCTCGAGCGTCACTTCTGCTATGCTACCGATCTTGCGGCCCAATTCTTCTACAGCGGTTTGCATGATGGCTTCCAGACCGCTGACTGCGCCAATTTTTGTAGAGATTTCGCCGATGGCGCGCTCACGTGAGGCGCGGCGTTGGGAGCTTTCCACCAGCCGTGCATTTTCAAGCGCAAATGCAGCGCGCTCTGCAGCGGCTTCGAGCAGGGTGATTTCATCCTGAGTCCATTGGCGATTCCCTTTTTTCGATTTCACATCGAGAATGCCAACAGTTTGTCCGCGGAATTTGATGGGGATGGTGATTTCAGAAGACTCTTTTTCGAGCGAAAGACGCCCGGTTTGTGCGAGCGATTTCATCTTTTCGTATTTTTCCTTTTTGTCCAATGCAGTGATGCGAGTGCCATCAAACATGTAGCCAGTGTTTTGGGATTGTCTGGCAAATCCGCTCCATTCCTGTTTTACGTACCGAGAAAAGGTTTCTTCTGAGTTGCTAAGGGCGGCGCGCGCTTCACTAAAAAGGCGGGCATTCTCAATGGCGATGGCGATCTGATCCGCAAGAATGGACGCAACGTTAACGTCTTCCTGGGCGAAAGCATTTGATTCTGTACTCTGGACATCAAGCGCGCCAATCACATTTCCGCCCACTCGGAGGGGGAGCGCTATTTCGGAGCGGGTGTCTGGGAGGTCGGGATTGTTGAAGAAAACAGCATCAGCCCCCACGTCCAGAGCGATGCGTGGATCGCCTCGCAAAGTTGTATAGCCTACGATACTGTTCGTATCCAGCTTTAATTTGTGCTGGCGTTCGAGCATCCTGTTTCCGCCTTCACTATTGCTTGCCCGTAAAAGTGCATACTCCTGATTTTCATCCAGCAGGAAAATGCCAGCGTGATAGTATCCAAACTTTTCGCTGACCAGTTGGGTAATGGCCGGCAGCAGTTCATCCATATTCTGCACTGAGGCTATCGATCGGGCAACATTTGAAATTGCCTGCAATTGACCAGCGCGTCGCTCAAGTTCTGCAGTGCGCTGTACAACCCGTAATTCCAACTCGCTCTGTAATTTTTTCAGCTCGACATTCGCTGTCTCTTGTGCTTGACCAAACGCTTCGGCATCCTGGATACTTTCTGTCAAGCGCACGATAATGATGCGAAGCACTATGGCTGTGACAAAAAATAACGTTGTTGCAACGGCTATATCATCATAGCCGGTTCTACTTGATTGAGAGAATGGACTGATGCCATTAATATCTGCATATCCGATAATACCGGCTGCAATGGATGCAAAAGTGGCAAATACGAAGGAGCCTCGGACGCCTAGTAGTAAACCAGCCAGAACGATGATAACGGGATAGCCTGCTATCGCGATGTGATAAAGACCGCCACGGGTGTAAGCAACGAACCCGGCTGCGATCGTTAATATTCCAGGGACCAGGACTCTTCCTGGCAAAGCGCTGCCGCGTGAAGCCAGAATAATACCAACAATATCAACGATGATCGCCCCGATCAATATCTGCACCGTTAACGGATTATCCCTTCCGCTGCCAACAGCCGCGGCGATGACAGCCATACCAATGGCTGTAACGATCAGAATATTGACAACCATTGTATCGTTGGTCAGGAAGTTCGATCCCTTGGTTGTGACAGGAGTGCTTGGCTTTGAGTTCACGCTTTTTCCTCATTTAGGAATATATAGCTTGGTAACATGTGCATTTTAGGCTCTTGGTAATTTACTCGGCGGTATCGCTAATGATCTGGATGCTGACTTCAGCATCGCCAAGCGATTTGCCGATCTCTTCCACTGTTGTACGCAGGATCGCATCAAATTCTGTTGCAGAACTGATATTGGCGGCTACCTGCGCAATTGCTTGTTCACGATCTGCACGCAAACGTGCCTGTTCGTAAAGACGGGCACTTTCAAGAGACTGTGCCAGACGCTCGATTGCCAATTCCAATGTCGAAATGGTGTTTTTGGTGTAACCATCTTTGAGACTTGCAGATACAACGCCGATCGTTTGTCCGCGCAGCTTGATTGGTATGGATACCTTGTTTTCATCTGCACCGGTATTTTTTCGATCATAGATCACCGGGTTTCCAGTTCTCATAACCTCATCACCGTGTGCCGGAACCTCTGAAATCGGTTGAATGCGGATATTGTCAAAGCGATAGCCGGTTTTACCAAGCAAACCGCTTTCGCCAAGGGTCTTCCAGCCTTCGCGTGTAAATTGTCCATAAGCCTGTCTTAAGTCGCTAAGGTTTTGTTCTACTTGCTGTAGCAGACGCGCACGCTCGATTGCAGTTGCCAATTGATCGGCAAGGATTTGCATGATCGCAATATCGCCTTCATCAAACGCTTGCGCTTTATCACTCTGCACATCGAGTACGCCGATCATCCGGTTTTCCACCTTAAGCGGCAAAGCCATTTCGGAACGCGTCTTGGGCAGAAATGGATTGTTGAAGAAGACCGCGTCTGCCCCTGTATCCAATGTGATCCGAGGTTCTTCTGTAAATGCCACACGTCCTACGATGCCGACCTCGCCGACGCGTAGTTTGTGATTATTGGCAATCATTTGTTTTCCAGCTTCAGTGGGTGAAGCGGTTAATACCGCAAATTCCTTGTTGTTATCCAATAAAAATATACCGGTATGGTACAGCTCAAAGCGATCTTGTATGAGCGCGCCGGCTTTATTGAGTAATTCTGTAAGGTTATGGGATGTGGCTGCATCGCGTGCAATTTCAGCAGAGGCGCGCAATCGCTGGGACTGATCCTCGAGGTCCTTGGTACGATCGGCAACACGTTGCTCCAATTTGCCGATGATGTCCTGTAGTTGCTCCGCCATTTGGTCATAGGCGTTGCCCAGTGCGCCGATCTCGTCGTTACGGTTGATGGCGGCACGGGCGGATAATTTCCCTGCCGCAAAGCTTTCTGCGATATTGGCGAGGGTGCTGATTGGTTCAGCAATGGAAGCGGCTGAAATTGCTACTGCGGCGATGGCGATCAGGATCACAAAAATTGCCAGAGTAGCACTGCCCAATAGTGAATTAAGTGAATTCTGTAAAATAAAGGTGCGAGGCACTTCTGCGATAAAAGCAACATTCAAAGATTCAATGCGCTGGTAATAACCAAGTACAACAGCCCCGGCGTAGTTGTCATAGGTGCCTTGGCCATCCCTGGCAACAAGATTGGTCGATTTACAGGCTATCCCCTCCTTGTTGGTGGTGATAATGCTTTTTGAGGCTGTGGTACAGACTGTGCCAGTTGTTGAACGTGTCCTGGTCAATGGGTGATAATCATTGTCAAGGAGATACGTTTCCATTTCTTCAAAGCTTGGTGTACTTTCAACGATGGCAATGATCGCAGTGGAAGTTGCGCGCAACACCAGGATGCCGCGGAAAATTTTGCCATCTGTATCATAGATCGGGGTGGAAAAAATTAGGTCTTCATTGCCAAAGGTTGGATTATTTGAAAACCCTGCAAAGTTGCCGATTTTGCCTTGGATATAAAATAGTTCAGATTGGAAACTTTTGCCTTCTCTGTTTTCGTCAGTGGATATGACCACGTCACCCTTGAGATTCAAGACCATAATTTCGCTGTAGGTCTGCGCTTCTGCGTTTTGAAAATCCACAAGACGATTGCGTGCGAAGGATCGAAACAGCTCCAAAGTTACCTGGTCGGATGCGCCTAAAGTTAGAACATTCAGGGCATTTCGTGAGAAATCAGCGTCCTGGTTGATCCTTACAGAATCAACTTTGAAATTATTGACCACATTATCGATCTGATTTTCCTTCAACTTGGAAACTGTTTCAAGTACGCTGAGTACCTGTGTTTCATTATTGGTGTATGCGCCAACTGCTGAAAGAATGGCTGCCATTACAGTGGGAATTGAAACGATGATGATAAACGAAGTTAATAATTGGCTGCGCAGGCTGCGATATCTACGACTTCTGGCAATGATCGTTGCTGTGAGCAACAGCAAACCAGTTGCGCCGAGAAATGCAATACTTGCAATTGCCACGGGCGTATCAGTTTGTAGTCGATTAATTGATAACGGGTTTGTGTTTGCATAAATAATGCCTGCAATGCCAACAACAATCAGAGATAAGAGCTGGGGGTAATACTTGCGAGGTATCCCGGCTTGAATGGCTGTTGCGGGTGTGACAAATATCAACCCAACCATAACCGGAACAATGCCTTCCCAGAACGAAGTGAGCAGGATCGCAAAGAGGATGACGGCCACGGACCCCAAAATATTTGCGGCAATCCCTCTTTTTTGGCGTGCAAGGCTTAAGATAGGGAATTGTGTAGCCGCCAGGAAAAATATAGCACCACCGATATAAAGCAACTGTGGTGAAGGCTCGCCCAAAAAACGGAATAGTGTGAGTATGTAAATAACCACAAACCCCAAACCCGCTGCGCCAAGGAATAGTGCGTTGTAACGGCCATTGGTGTAGAAAGTTTGTCCGAGTCTTTCGTCGGTTTGTTGATTATTGACCTGGTTTGAGAAGCTCATCATGGGTTTCAACCTATTGTGCGCTTGGTTCGTCGTTTTTGAGGTGTCTGTTCGGGTAATTGCCCGATAAAGACTGAAACCTCAGAGACGTCAGGCAATTGACCAAACTCGCGTGCTGCGGTTTGCAACAGCCCGTCGATATCAAGCGACTGGCTGAAACGCGTGGCAAGTTCGCCGACTGTTTGTTCCTGTTTTGCGCGTTGTTGGGCATCTTCAAGCAAACGGAGATTGTCGACTGCCAGCCCAACTTGATACGCAACCTCGCGAATCAATTCTTCATCAGTCTTGCCCCATTCCACATTATCTTTTCTGGCTAACGCGATAGAACCGATTTCTTGTCCACGCAGGGAAATGGATGTTTTGATATTACCTTCCTCTGTTTGACTGGCGGTAGCCTCGGCGCGCACTCCCAGCGGTGTATAAGTGAATACGTGTTTTTGCTCCTCAAGCTTTTTGGACCACGCCTCTTTCATGCGGATGGTTGATACTGCTTCGAGCTGCATGATCGCCGCCTGCGACTCGCCAAGCAACCTCGCATTCTCGATCGCAACTGCGACTTGATCAGCAAGCGTTTGTAGAACGTCAACATCTTCCATGCGGAATGCCTGAGGTTGGTCTGATTGGATATCCAAAATGCCCAGCACTTTATTCCGAACCAATAACGGTAGGGCAACCTCTGAACGTGTCATCGGGAGATCTGGGTTGTTGAAGAAAACAGCATCAGCTCCAACGTCCAAGGCGATACGTACCTTTTTTTGCGCCGCGACATAGCCGACGATGCCTTGTGAGCCGACCGTCAGTGAATGACCTTTTTCGACCATCCGCTTTCCACCCTCTGATGATGCGGTTTGCAGAATGGCGTCTTCCCCGGTTTCGTTGAGCAGAAAAATCCCAGCATGATAAAAGCCAAATTGGTCAGTGATCAGATGCACGACGATATCGAGAAGCGAGGTTAGATCCTGGGCTTCAGATGTTTGGCGTGCGATATAGGATGCAGCGCGTAATTGATCCGTCTTTTTGGTTAGCCCGGCAGTACGTTCTTGTACGCGTTGTTCCAATTCTGCCTTGTCTTTTGTCAAGAGCTCAAGGGTTTTTTCGTTTTGCCCGGCAACTGATCTAAACTCATCCTTGAAAAGATCGATTGCCCAGGTTAAGGCAATGCCCATGACGATAAATCCGGCGATATATATCGCCCAATCGAGAAAACCTGTTTCGGGAGTTTTGGATTGTGGAAAGTTGTAGAACCCAAACAGATGCATTGACCCGATTACAAAGACTGTTCCTATGGAGAGCGCCAGAAATAGGCGATCTATTTTTTTGTTAAATAGCAAGGCGGCGAAAATGGCGCTTGATAAAAAGAACAGGCTTGCATCAGACCAGGGTCCGTAATTTAGGAGTGTATAGAGTCCGAGTAAATATCCCAGTATGGGCACAACGCTGGCTTTAATTCGATTGGGGAGCGGTGCAAATGTAACGATAAGCAACACAGCATATACAAACACAAAACCAAAGATCTCATTTCTGTTTGCAGCTGGAACTATTATGATAAGAAGGAGAATCCCCAGTAGGGAGACTGCTCTTAGAACATAATTAATGAACTGGCCGTGCCAGCGATCATATTGAAAATTGGCAGATAAGCTTGCTTTCTGATTGGGATTCGTTTCTCTCATGACTCATCGTCCAGTTTGAGTTCGATTGTGGCGCTGGATGCATCCAGGCGTCTTCCAAGCTCTTTGACTGCTGTTTGGAGAACGCCGTCAATGGTAGTGGATGCCCATATTTTTGAGTTGATCTCGGCGAGCATGCGTTCGCGGGTTGCGATCTGGCGGCTTTCGTTGACGAGACGGGCATTCTCGAGGGCGATTGCAGCTTGTGTAGCAACTGCGTCAATAAGATTTTTTTGTTCGATCGTCCAATCTCCTGTGCCTTCAACGGAGATCTGACCTATGATTTGATCACGCAGATTGATCGGCGCAACAAATTTTTGTGTGTTGGTATCATTGCTTTCGCCAATGCTATATTCCATTTCATTCTTGCGCATTGACAATGCGCTCCAGCCCTCAACCAGGTATTGTTGTTGAATAGTGCGCATTTCAGCAATTCTCAGTTGAGTTTCCTGAAACAGATGAGCATTTTCCAGGGCGATGGCAACTTGACCAGCCATATTTTGCATTGTCTCGATCACTTCCAACCCGAAATCTGCGGTCTTTGTCGATTGAACATTCAATGCGCCCAGAACACGATCGCCTGCGATGAGGGGTAGTGCCACCTCGGAACGGGTATACGGCAACAGTGGATTTTCGAGGCGTTGTTTTTCATCCGAAGTGTTTTGGGAAATTCGGGGCGATTTTTCGCGAATGGATGTTGCTACCATACTCTTGCCGGTCAGCTCAAGCCGATGGTGGTTTTGCCTTAAAACTTTGCCTGCCTCCCCAGTTGCTTCTTTTAATTCAGCCCACTTTTCGCCCGGATCAATAATGTAAATGGCGGCGTAGTAATAGTTGAACTGGTCTGTAAACATATTGATGATCTTTGCGAGCAATTCATCCGGGTCAAGAATGGACGAGGATACTTTCGCAAGATCATTGGTGGCTTTCAATAAACGCGTTCGATCTTCCACTTGCTTCTCAAGCGTACCTCGAAGTTCTTCAATACTGGCAACCATGCTGTTAAAGTGCATCGTCACTTCGGCGATTTCGTCGGTTGCAGTGACGTTTGCACGCTTGGATAGATCGCCTGCTTCAATGGCTTTAAACGTCGAAATCAGCTCCTTGAGCGGGACGGAAACTGTTCGTGAAATAAAAAATGCCAGGATGGCTCCAAGTATTAAGGCAAGGAGACTGACGATTATTGCTTGTAATTGATACGATTGGCGCAGGAATTGATTTTCAGGAGTTAAGCTCTCAGTCATAAAATGAAAACCAACCGGGCCTATCATCAGAATACCAATGACAACCAAAATCAAAATGAGCACTTGAAACTTAATGTTTAAGCTTGGACCAGCCAGTCCATTTAACTGGGCTTCAAAGTTTTTTGGAATAAGAACAAGCCGGGGTGGGATCAATAAGCGGTCAATGATCAACACAGCAAAAATGACCGTCGCGAGAACAGATATCATTCCACCTAAGAGCGAGTAGATAAACTGATCGGGTGTAGTGACGCCTTGTTGATAGGACCGTATCGCAGTGGGCAGGATGCCAACCACATAAGCGATGATCAATGCCGCTGTGCCATAGCGCCAGGTTAGGGAGGTGATCTCCTTCCAGGCAGATAATTCCTCTTTGAGGTTGACTTTAAGTTGATCTGTTGACCATGCCGTGAGACGCTTACGAGCATTTGGCGTCAGATACCATGTAACTGTGAGCAACATTAAATTGCCTGCCAAAAGAAACCACGTGGTTAAACTTGATGTTTCAGCCAATGTCTCTGGATCGAGTTCCGCATTTAAATATATTGAAATCGTTCCAACAGCCGCCCCTATAAACGCTGATAATTGCGCAATCGCAACAATAATGATGATATACCAGCCGCCTGTACGTTGTAAAAGGTTGTTCAATGAAAGTACGCGTTTCATGAAGCGGCCTTCTTTTCCGTTGATGGATTGAGTCCAACTTTTATGTGCGCACTGTTTGCTCCAACCGCACGGGTCAACTCGCTGACGGTGGTTGTGAGAATGGTTTGCATGTCAGTCGTTCGCCTGATCTTGTCTGTGATCTCATACAAAACTCTTTCACGCTCTGCCTGGGCGCGGATCTGTTCCAGCAATCTCGCATTTGCGATGATCGCTGCGAGACTGCCACCCAGTGTGCCTAATAATTCCTCATCGGTTTCTGTATACGCAGATGGCAATTCGCTTTCGACATTAAGGACGCCGAGCAGTTCACTTCGATAAATAAGCGGTACCGCCATTTCAGATCGAATATTGGCGCTGCCTGCTATATACCGGGTGTCATCCTGTACATTGTTGACACGTAATGTTCTGCGATGTGCCGCCGCCCAGCCAGTAATTCCATTCCCTACTGGGATGCTCAATTCATATACGTCTTCAGTGTAGCCAATGGCTGCGCGCACTTGAAGATTTTTCTTTTCACGATCAGCCAACATAATGGACACACGATCACCACCGAGGGTCACTTGTAAGCCATTGACTGCTGATTGTAGAGCTTCGTCTAGTGTTGTTCCTGAAGCGGCGGTTGTAGTGATGTGATGTAAAAGCCGATGCTGAGCCAGGTGTTCCTGAGTCTCGGCAAATAATTCAGAGTTGACCACCGCGATTGCAAGTTGATCTGCCAAAATCTGTAAAGTGCGCAAGTTCTCTTCCGCAAAAGAAAAAGGTTTTTTACTTTGCACATCCAGAACACCCACGATCCGGTCACCAACCTTCAGTGGGATCGCCGCTTCGGCGCGTGTTTCAGGCAACAATGGATTTGCGTAGTAGGTTGCATCACGAGTGGTGTCGTTAACCACCAATTGCTCACCGTTCCCAGCTACAAACCCTACTACAGATTTTGAACCGACGCCCAGCTTGTGCCCAGCACGTTTCATTTGAGCACCGGCATCACCGGTCGCTTCGCGGATCACAACGAATTCTCCAAGTAGGTCTTTCAGAAAGATACCTGCGTGATAAAAGTCGAAGCGCGAACGGATCAAGTCAGTGGCTTTTTTAAGCAGTTCGTCCAGGTCAAGTGAACTGCTAATATCACGGGCGATCTCATCTGCTGTTTCAAATTGAACTGCGGTTTGCCGGCTTTGTTCGAGTACACGGATGTTGTAGATCGAACTGGATACTTGATTCGCTATCAATGTGACGAATTGAAGATCGTTGTCATCGAAAGCATGTTCAGCATCCAAATCTTGCACAATAATTGCCCCGATTGGTTCCCCTTGCGCCAGTAAGGGAACTCCCATCCAGGATTGCGCCGGCTTTCCTGCGATTTTAGCGCCCATTGCGGTTGCGCGTCTCATCGTATCTTCAACGAGCATCAATGGTTCACGTGTACGAATTAGGATGGACGTGAGTCCTTCACCAAGGGGAAATGTATCCACCGACGAGAATCTTCCATCTTCAAACAAATAGGGGACGCTGATGGAATTTGTTTTCTCATCGTAAAGCGCGATCAGAAATCCATGGTCGCCTACGACTGTGTGAACCTGCTCATGAATGGAAGTATACAATGACTGTAAATCCTTCATGGTTACCGCCACAGCCAGTAAGTTGTTAAGCGCCCTTGATTCCAGGGTATGGCGATCAGTTACCAGGGGTTGGCTGGGGGGATTTATCGGCAGTAAAGATGTTGTAGTTAAGCGAATGGTGCGTGCAAACGCGTCAACGACATCCTCATTTAGAACTTGCCCTTTGCGCGCCCCAATTAATACAAGACCGCGCAGGCGCCCTTCTTGCAGAATGGGAACATACGCGGCAGTTTCGCATCCCAATTGCTTGGGATATGTCAACAGAGTTTCGGGAATGGTTAGGTCATCTCTAAAGTCCACTAACAGGGTGCCGCTCTTTAAAAAAGTTTCCATTTCTTCCACAGGTAACTCGATACCACGCGGTATCGTGACCTGCGAATCTTTTCCCTGAGGATCAGAGTATTGAGTGATTTGCAGGCGATTTCCACTCGTAGTAAAGAATACGGTAACAAAGAACGGCATGGTGTTCGAGGGGTTTGCGCTCATTATTTATTTGTGAAATGGGAGTAGGTTAACTGAATTCCCAGACAGGTTCACCAGCCAGGATACGGCGGATTTGGTCAGGAAATCTATCAGGGTCCAATGGTTTGCCGAGGAAGCCATCAAATCCGGAATCTTTGGCTTTATTCATTTGGTCAGTGCTGGCTTCGGCAGTGACGGCAATGATAGGGATCGCTTTCAAGCGCTCAGAAGCGCGGATCTTTTTCAAAGCGCCGTAGCCATCTTCATAGGGCAACCGAATATCCATCAGGATCAGATCCAGGCGCTGAAGTGTGTCAGCATATTCCACTACTTCATAACCGGAGGTTTTCCATTCACAATGGATACCCAGATAGCCAAGCATGCGGGCGATTAACACAAAGTTAGCAACATTATCCTCAACAACGAGAACTGTTGCGTCCTTCGGAATATTGGGTTTCTTAATGGGTTGTGTATCTAAAACATTATCAGACATGTGCGCTCCTTGCAAGGAATCGCTCGATTTCCTTGATTAGTTGATCAATATCGAGTGGTTTCTGAATATATCCATCACAACCGGCTTCAAGGGTCTTCTCTTTATCGCCGCGCATCACATTCGCAGTCAAAGCCAGGATGGGAACACGTTCAAAGCCTGGTGTGGTTTTGATCTTGGCTGTCAAAGTATACCCATCCATATCGGGCATATTGATATCCATGAGAATCAAATCCGGCTTTGTATTCTCCAACACTTTGAGGCACTCAGCCGCATTGACCGCTTCAATTAAATTGTAATCTTCCGAAAGCAATATCCGGCGCACGAGTGTTCTGTTGTCAATATTATCCTCTACATAGAGGACCGTTCCTTTACTTTCAGTTGGTATTATCACGCAAGCCTCCGACCCAATTCTACTTACGACTACCTAACGAACACATGACAGACACCTTACAAAAAACTAAACAAAAATGTCGAGGGAGTCTCTCCTCGACACATGAGCGGGTGATGGGACTCGAACCCACGATATCTTGCTTGGGAAGCAAGCGTTCTACCACTGAACTACACCCGCCAGACCAACATCCCTAAATTATACCCGTAAAGGGGCATTTTTATGACTGCAAAGAAGGCGAAAAAGCCTCAGTGGAATCTTGCCTCCCTCGTTTTGACCGATGCTTATACAGACTTCATACTGAGTAGGAAAGCTATGAATTGCACGCCCGCAACAATCCGATTTTATAGATTCACGGCGGGTGCGTTTTTGTCCTGGTGTGAGACTCAAGGCATCACCAGCCCCGAGGAAGTAACCGCGCGGCAGGTTCGGCAATACCTGGCACGGCTGATCGATGCCAACAAAAAAGACACCACGGTACACGCAAACGCCCGGGCGATTCGGACCCTGCTAAGATTTTGGCACGCTGAAAACTATATGTCAGTGTTGATTAAATTCTCCATGCCCAAACTAGAAAAAAAGCGCTTACCAGTTTTGACCGTGGAACAATTGAAACAGGTCCTAAGTGTTTGCAACAAAAGAGATAAAGCCATAGTTTTAGTAATGGTTGATTCAGGCCTTCGTCGCGCTGAAGTATGCAAACTCAATTGGAATGATATAGATATGACAAGCGGACTTGTGATCGTGAAAATGGGAAAGGGACGTAAGGACCGCGTTTCAGCGATTGGTGCCAGAACTCGCCGCGCGTTGCTGGCTTACCGGCGAACTCTCGCAGATCGTGACGGCGTGTTATTCCAAACTGAAAAAGGCGGTAGGTTTTCGGGCAATGGAATCATGATGCTTTTTCGTAGACTCTCAAAGAAATCAGGGATCTATATCACTGCTCACTCACTACGGCGAACATTTACCATCCTGGCGCTACGCGCGGGAATGAGGCCGCTCCACTTGCAAAATTTGGGCGGGTGGACTTCATTGGATATGGTGGAACACTATGCACAGATGATCGATGAAGATTTATTGCAAGAGCATAAAGCACATTCCCCGATTGATGGATTGTCTATGAAATCGGCGCAATGATACTCAGTATAGGTACTGATAACGAATAAGTATCGGTGATACAATGCGCCTATAAATAAAAAATTCCTCGTGATGTAATCACCATCACGAGGAAACCAACCGACTGCACCGGCTGGAAGTGGAGAAATATTACCACATCCAAGCGGGTATGAAATGGATGTGAACATGAACGACTACAAAATCTATAATAAATTTCAATATTCAGTAAACAAAAAGGTAAGGGATATTCTTAACTGGTTTGAAAAGGATATGTATAAAATTCCATATGTGGATTACAAAGGGGACAGAATATATTATTACGCTGAATTAAACGCTGATGCTATTGAGGTACATTACAAAGCCTATGACATAAAAACGAAAGAATGTACAGGCAGTCATATTCAGTTTTCTTTTGTTGTGGATGAATTTGACGAACAAACATCTGTAATTACCTGCAATCTTATGACGCATGATTCGGACGTTGAAAAACTTGCTTATACATACTTGTTGAATTTGGGGACCGTGCTTAATGCGGAATGGAAAGCAGAAGTTTTACAACATCTTGATCCTGAATCATTACAATCATCAAAGCCCAAGAAACCGAAACAACCAAAATTTCAATTAAGATCAATAAGTGGAATGCTTGACCTTATAGCATTTCGGGAAAGTGAGCGGCAACATGGTAGAACTTTTCCATGGACCGGGAATCCATTTGGCAGCCTTGGCAGAGTAGACATCGAGACCGCCGATAATATTGCATTGAAGTATAACGAGGAAATAAAAGCAAGATGGAGTGAGCGTAAATACGACGCAACACCCTTTGTTGAAATACTGCTTGTCGATTACCCTCACTTAAGGGAAAAGTGGAATGAGCTAAAAGCAAAATACAAAGATTAGGACTTTTCCGACTTTTCCGAAAATCCGAATTACAAAGTAATAAATCTGTTCTACTACGAGAGACTAACTAAGTTTCTCGTAGTTTTTTTATATTGGAGACACTATGAACCGCTGGAATACATTCACCTTTCGAGTAAGCATTGATGAGCGACAAGCTATCGCTAATCTTGCAGAACGTTTGCAACGTTCACAAAGTGATGCAGTTCGTTTTATTGTGATCGAGGCGGCGCGGCAATTGTCGCAACCTTCTAACCCTCCCCCAGATGCTAGTCATGTGTCTGGGGATGTTTCACATATCCCACAACCAAATTAAATAGACAGGTCCCCGCTATCAACAGGGACCAGAGCAAAGGAAACAATCATGAGCAATCAAAATATACCACACCTTGCGCACCAAGCGCAAATCCTTCAAGAAAGTCTACTATTTACCCTCCCTCATTCCGGCGCCATGTATATGTGGCGCGATGGTCGACTCTGGATAAGCATATCCCGCATTTGGCACGCACTCGGGACGCTACACCTCGCGCTTGCACTCTCAGCTTGCGGTACGGTTTTACTTCTCGATGATGCTGATGGCGGCGCGTACATCGCATTGGATGAATTTGTCAATATCGTTCCGCGAGATATTCAGAAAAATTTGAACACAATGAAGCGGCGGCTAATGGAAAACGTCAAAAAAAGTTTAGGCGGTAAATCATGACTACGACCGAATACACCGATTATGTTGTTGATGATGATGCTTATACAACCGCCTCGAATCCTCCACCACAACCACAGCCACAAGCGAACGCACCCAAACCACGTTATACAATTCGAAGTGCAGCGGATCATTTACAGAATCATAAGCCGATTGAATATATCGTGGATGGACTTATTGAGGCTGGAACTGTAAATGTTATCTATTCCGAGCCTGGCGAAGGTAAGACACTTATATGCTTAGATATGGGTGTATCCGTTGCAAAGGGCGAAAAAACATGGCTTGGTTTTTCCATTAAAAAATGCAATGTACTATTCATCGATGAAGAAACCGGAGAACCGCATTTAATGCGGCGCATGGGGGAAGTTGAACGAGGTCACCATGCCGATGAACAAACACCCATTTACAGTATTTCATATGCCCGTTTTGATTTTGCAAAAAGTAGCGATTACATAGAACTAACGAATTTAATAACTGTGAGTAATGCCGGACTTGTGATCATCGATGCTCTATCAGATATTGCACCTGGAAGAAATGAAAATTCAACAGATGAAATGAAACCGGTCCTAATGAATCTAAGACATATTGCGGCGAATACCGGCGCAGCTATTATCTTAATTCACCATGCCAATAAACAAGGCGGTTACCGTGGCGCATCAACGATTAAGGCAGATGTTGACTTAATGATTAAGGTCGAAAAAGAAAAAGACACCATCACATTTACATCCAACAAAGTGAGATATGGAGCCGCGAAAACTTTCTCCGCTCTAATGAATTGGTTTTCTTTAGACCCAAAATCATTTTGGTTGACCGCTTCAGCCAATGTGCCCAAGCCCCAATCAAAACGCAAATTTCCCAAGGGGCAGCAATATGTTTTACGTTACCTTTTGAAGAACGGGAAAAGCAAAGTTGATGACATCACAGACAGCGCCGATGTATGCAAACCAGCAACCGCAAGAAATTCACTTTACGCACTTGCAGATCCAAGTATTTTTCTTGTCGAGCGCGCTGATCAAGGCGGGCGCGGTTCGACCGCTGAATATCAATTGACCCCAGACGGACGAACCGAGGCAACAAAATTATGACAAGTTGTACTTGTATCGAGTTGTACCAAAGTTGTATTTTCGAGACAAGTACAACAGTTGTACCTGTGTCCCCTTATTTACTAAGGGGACACAGGTACAACCGATACAACTTTACAAGAATAATCTTCGTATAGGTGATTTTTAACAATAAGGATACCCGACCATGCAACAGATAACAGACCCTCGCAACCTATCGCTAACTGAGATCAATTATAGGATCAGTGGGCTAAAGGAATATCATCACCGGATTCTGTCTTATCTCATACAGGGCAAAAATGATGATGAGATAGCACAGTTAATCGGTGTTCGTGTGGGCTCAATTAGAACGAGGATTTCAACTGCTTGTGATCATGCAGGCGTGAAAAATAGGTATCAATTAGTGGCGATGTATACGATGTATTCATGCAGAATGACTATAACAAAACATAACTTTGAAACACAAATAAACACAGCAACAACCGATACTCAGTATGGAATTGGCAAGCCGGAAAGTATTGCACGTCCCGTAACACACAACAAATAAAAGGACTCAAAATTATGGACACGCAATCCCTAAATTTAGCAACAAAAATATTACCGCTCATAGGGTATGACCTTCGTAAAGTGGGTAAGTTTGCAATAGGTCCTTGTCCCTTTTGCGGCGGGCGTGATCGGTTTACCGTGAAGTCTACTCCCCAGGGTGATCGATGGCATTGCCGCGGTTGTGGCGATGGTCGTTATCACAATGCGATTGACTTCATCATGCGGCGGGATGATTGCGACTTCAAAACCGCGCTGCAGATCCTGAAACAAGACGCGCCTATTGTGCCATTACCCCGAGTGAATCCACCTGAAGCAGAGCCCACAAAACCGCCGTCTCTTGATTGGCAGGCCTCAGCATGGCGGGTTGTAGGTAAAGCCAGTGATCGGCTTTTCAGTGACGACGGGCAAGCGGGCCGGGATTATCTTTCGAGCCGTGGTTTACATCGTGGGACCTGGTACGCCTGGCATTTGGGATTAGCGAATGTGTTTGATGTCATTGCGCAACAGTCCCGGCCCGCGATAGTGATTCCATGGATAACAAAAGCAGACGAAGAAATCGCAGCGGTGAAATATCGTTTTATTGACGGTGATCCTGAAGGCTTGAGATACACGTCACTTACTGGCAGCGTGCCGTCGCTATTCGGTACCCCATCCATACTGAGTAGTGATCAAAACTTGTTGCTAGTTGAAGGCGAGATAAACGCTCTGTCATTGTGGCAGTGTCACCCTCGAGGCGTAAGCGTTGTTTCTTTTGGTGCCGAACAAGCAGGGGAGATACCCCAGGCACGCGCGGCGATACTTCGCAATCTGGCACGCAACTATAAGCAGGTTGTTATTTGGTGTGATGAAAAGGGGAGATCGAAACAGTATCAAGATGTACTTTCGAGAAATTGCCTTAAGTTGCATAGCCCAATAGTTGACGGTATCAAACAGGATGCAAACAGGCTCTTACAAGTGGGGAAGTTGTCTGCAATCCTCGCAGGATTACGAGCAGAGTTAGCGAGGTGAAAATATGACATGATTATTGAGGCTAGAGTCTGACTTACTTGAAATATCGGTACTAATAATCCATTTGAAAAGATAAGGAAAAAACATGAAAACTGTATCAGTTGAAAAGTATGAAAAAACGAGTAAAGAGATCGGGCAAGCAAAAACAAAAATCTTTGATGCTCTTGCCGCATTGCATGATCATCTCGTAACGCTATCCGCACTCGAGCGGGATCTGGAAGTGGAGCGTGTGCAAGGCGTAACCCATGTACGAGGGCTTGCCCACAATGCGCCGGAATTGATCGAGCCCATGAACGCGCATAATGCACAATTGGTGATTCCCACTTCAAAGGTTTGGTCATTGGTTGACAATGCCATTTCGTTGATTGAACAGCATAACCGTTCGGCTATGAACGGAAGTGTTGACCAACTCCCCGAGGCGTTCGGTAAATTGAATCGCGTGCAAGAATTCACAACGGGCCAATAAGCCCACAAAAAAAGAAAAGAGGAAAATAGAATGAACGTACAAGAAAAAGAAAAGCAACAAAAAATGATCGTGCAAAATATCAAGGGGATCGAATCAGCTACCGCCGCCGCCGTTGCAGTCAAGGATAAGTTCAGGGAAACCATGAATAACCTTACTATGCACGGGATGGAAACATATTCTCAAGAGTTTCTTGAAAAAAAGGTGCAAGAAACTAAAAACGATCTTGCCGCCAAAATGACCAAGGTAAACGATGATATCGCCGCGCGCCTGGAAGAGCTGCGGACCTTGATCAATGATCGTGACGCGGTGTTGGATCTGGGCAACCCAGCGCTTACAAGTGCGTTGTCACTCATTCAGACTATCGGCAGCGGTATTACTTATGAGCAGGCCACAAAGATTAACGCAAATTTCATACATGACCAAAGCTCATTAACTGCGATCCGTGATTCCTATAAAGCCCGCGGCGTGAGCAATACGGGAAAAATTGACAGCCTGATTTATAACGTGGATGAAGTTATTGAAGGCTTGAAAAAACTTGCCTATGATGGGTTTGTGCGAGATGGAAGTATCAATACCTTTTCCGCAAAACTTGGCAAGCTGGCAACCCTTGAGGGTACAACGATTGAAACATTGCCCGATATGCAGGGCGTCAATGACAGCTTTCGACGCGGGGCAGGCTTGCCAGTTTGATACTGAGTATCTTTTGGGTTTGGCTCTCAGCCTGGTTACGGATTGACGGGACCAGAGCCGAACAAAAAAACCCACTCCATTAGTTTTTCGGAGTGGGTTTTTATTTATGGGGGAGGGGAGTTTATTTTTTCTTTTTTGTTGCTGGTAGATGCGGTGGGCTGTCTGTGTGAATTAGTAAATCACCTGGTTGACACTTGAAATAGGTGCATAGTTTTTCAAGTGTTTGACCGTCGAAGCGTTTTACTTTTTGCGCTGTATAGAGGGTAAGAACGCTTAAGGGAATATCCGATTCTTGAGCAACTATTCTATAGCTTAGTTTTCTTCCTTCTCGAATTTCTTTTTCGGCGATCAAAACTTTTATCTTGTTGTAGATAGTCATATCAAACATTGTAACCGTGCCTTTTCTAATCCAATAGTCTGTTATCGTACTGTGTTATGCCAATATTATACCGCAATTCACGCTTGACAGTACCGTGAAACACGGTAAAATATAGGTACGTTGTATCACTACCAATACTGAGTACAAGTCTCAAAGCAGGAGCCCGCAACCATGACCAACAAATCAAAAAAGCATGTAATCAAAAAAGACCTTTTGCTCGTCCGTACTTTTTCGTATTTAATTTTGAGAGCATTGAAAACGGTTGAGGATATGCCGCCCGAGCTGAGGGATAGGTTAGGGGAGGTGATCGGGGATTGTGATCTAACCACATTCAAAGACCTGGCAACACTTGAGCAGGCACTAAAGAAAATATCATTCAATTAGTAATTACAGGCCGCGGTGCCTGTTTACAAAATACAAAAGGAGAAAAATATCATGGATGCACCAAAGAAATTTAGCAAGATCGTTGACCGCAAGAAGTACGACGTACAGACCGCGACTCTCATTGCCGATGATGTGTATTGGGACGGGCACAACTTCGAGCGCAGCGGGCGCAATGAGTTTTTATATCGCACGCCCAACGGTAACTACTTCACTGTCAATCTTACCCAGTGGCAAGGCGAGCGCAATACATTGACACCCATCACCCAGGCGGAAGCGCTTGAATTGTTTGAGGGCTCATTGACCGAACATTACGTCAAGTACGCTGAAGCTTTCCCAGGTGTGCAAGTGGAGAACGCGTAAGAAAAAAATAACGGTTGTCTCTGTGCAAACGGGATAGCCGTTTTGTTGTTTGAACCTTAACAAATCAATAACCGCTCATCGTGTAGCTTGGTGATTAGCCTGGCGATTGATGGCGCGGCAACAAAATAAATGTCCCTCAGAGTGTAGATACTCCGAGGGACAAAGCACCAAACAACGCGCGGACGCGTCATCTAGCCTCACAAAGATTATACCTTGCACACGTCCCCGCATAGAAACGATGGAGAATAAAACTATGCAAAGAGATGGACCGAAAGTAATACACCATGATCGATTTACGAATACAGAAGGGGAGCAGGTTAACCGCCTCGTGTTGGATGCGAACGGGCACGAGGTGCAAATACTGCAATTCGATGACAGCCCGCTTTTACTTGTCAAAGTAGATGACACCATCCAACAGATAAATATAACCGAACTCATTCAACAGGTGAAACCATGAACAACGAAAACGAAAATAACTTGATTGTAAAAGTAATGTCCTATATCGTGGACACTCTCGCCCGAACACTGGTTACTTTGTTCGATGGCGTGAAAAATGCAATTGACCATGCGAACCCCTCACTATTCAGTTTGATTGCAGTACTGTTACCGTATGCAATTCCTTTGCCCGTTGCATTGATGACCGCCATAAGCGCACAACATTTCTTTGACTGGGGTGTGCGTGAGTCTTATATCCTAGGCTTTGGACTTGAAGGCTTAGGGCTTTTAGTATGGGTAAAGCTGGCTGATAGTATCGTGATCGGTGTCACGTCCGCAAATGAGAAAATCGAAAACTATCTCACATTCTTATGGGGTAGCGCTATCGCTTATGAGATCCTGCTTGTGTCAATCAACGTGATCCTGGCACTCAAAGAAGGCGCGGATTTTATTTATGCTCTTACTTTGTTGCTGGTTTGTTTACTGCCTGCATTATCAGCGGTGATGTACGGACTACATAAGCGCGAAGTAAATGCACAGCTTGCGACCGAACGCACAGCAGCGGAGACACTCACGGAAAAGATACGACAGGAAAAAAGGCAGGACCGCAAAGAACAACAAGCCTTGAAAATGCAATATGCCTCCGATGCCAAACAGGAGAAATTGCAAGATAAATCCTTTCGTAAGTAATAACGATCCGCTATGGATGACAGG
>Ga0180074_1000039_pt1 | contig 24360 bp, 17 predicted proteins | sample EasRiv366_16_10D_FD_121773 | JGI IMG/M metagenome (GOLD analysis project Ga0180074, IMG submission 121773) | Soil microbial communities from meander-bound floodplain in the East River, Colorado, USA - East River metaG ERMLT366_16_10D | ecosystem: Environmental > Terrestrial > Soil > Floodplain ...
AGTGGCAGTCCATTCTCTCCGTAGGTACCTTCTACGGTGGCGCTGCCCCACTTTATTCCGGTACCGCTAAGGGTTCCTTTGCCTCAACCATTCCCGATAGCTGGAAAGAAGGCTGGAAGTGGTACTACGATGGCATGTACGGCGAACAACCCTTCGTCGCTACTGGTCCGCTCGCTGGCGCTCCTGAATTCGGCAATGGCAACCCCTTCAACTCTGGTAAAGCCGCCATGGGCTTGACCCAGACTTGGTACACCTGCTGTTTGGCTGATCTTGTAAAAGCCGGCATTGAATTCCAGGTCGGTATTCAGCCGATTGGCGCAAACGGCGAAGTTGCTGGTCGCATTGATGCAGACACCTTCCGAATTCTTAAAGGTTCGAAGAACCCCGCAGAAGCTTTTGATGTTCTCGCTTACCTCATCACCACCGGTGGCGATAAACTTCTCCCCGTGTACGGCGCCATGCCCGCGATCGCTGACAAGACCGACGCCTTCTTTGCGAAGAAATCTGAAGAGTATCCGTTCGTGACCGAAGAAAGCTGGAACGTCTTCATTCAGGGCCTCGCTTACCCCGACACCCCAAGTTCCGAACAATATCAGCCGAACTCCATCAAAGCCAATGCCCGCTTTGCGACATTCTTTGACTTGATGAAGAACACTGAAGGTTTGGACTTTGACGCCGAATTCCAGAAATTGGTTGACGACCTCAACGTTCTGTATAACGAATAAGAGCATTTTGAAGTAAGATTGGGCAGGTCAAATTCATTGACCTGCCCAATCAATTAATTTCCTTCCATCAAAAAGGAGCGCCGCCATGCTTGAGGAACTCACTAGTAAATTACCCAAGTTACCCACACTTGCTTCAGTGCGCAAGATGTCACCGATCAGCCGAAAGGAGATGAACAACGGACTGCTCTTTCTCTCCCCCTGGTTGTTTGGTTTCGTTGCCTTCACCTTACTACCGATGCTCGCAACGTTATTCTTTAGTTTTATAAATCTAAACATCACAGATGGTATCTTTAGTACCCCGAAATTTGTGGGACTTGATAACTATGCCCATTTGCTCAAAGATCCCCAGGCTGGTGTCTCTCCGGGTTTTTGGTTTTCCAGCAAGACCCCCAGTTCTTTTTTGATCACGATCAAATTTGCACTTTATGCCCTCCCAGTTGGCATTTTTGCCCCACTGCTATTGGCATTGCTCATGAACAACAGACATCTTAAAGGGCAATTTATTTTTCGCAGTCTCTTTTATATGCCCTACATCGTACCTTTTGTAGCGAGCGTCTTTTTATGGGGCGGCATGCTCAATACTGAAACAGGCTGGATCAACAGACTACTACTATCCATGGGTATGGCGAAAGATGCTGTCCCTCAATGGGCTAATGACGTGAACTGGGTTTATCCCACCTACGTGATCATGGGTATTTGGGGCATTGGCAACGCCATGTTGATCATGTTGGCTGGTTTGCAAGGCGTACCCACCGAACTCTATGATGCTGCCAAAGTAGATGGCGCCAATCAATGGGCTACTTTCTGGAGCATCACCTTCCCCATGATTTCGCCGGTTATTTTCTACAACCTAACATTAAATATTATCGGGCTGTTCCAGTATTTTCTGGTGCCGCTCGTCGTCAACAATGGCACAGGCCGACCCGGCGGCGCAACATTGTTCTATAACCTGTATCTTTATAAAACGTTTTTTACCTATCAAGATATGTCCTACGGTTCGACTCTGGCATGGTTCCTGTTTGTGGTCATCTTGGTCATCACCGTATTATTGTTCTCCACTGCAAAATATTGGGTGTACTACGCTGCCGAAGCAAGGTCGTAAAGGAGACGAACTATGAACAGGAAAATACTCGAAGGCATTAATTCCACTTTTGTCACCGTGGTTGCGCTTAGCCTGGTGATCGTCTTTCTTTCACCTTTTGCTTTTATGATGTTCACGTCTTTAAAAACCCGTGAGCAGATCTCAGTGGTTGGCGCGCCGATCTGGCCCGCGGCTCAACCCAAGTTTACATACGATGGCAAAGAACAAGACGTCTTTAAAGTTCCGGTTGCCCAATGCGCCGGATTTGACGCGAATAGTACAGCTATCGAAAACTTTGCATTGATCAAAAAAGGTCGTCAGGAGAGTACGTTTGTCGACCCAAACAATTTGGACAAAGGCGAATTTGTCTGCACCGTCTCATGGCGCGCATTAGATCGACCCTGGACACTCTCCCCCACTTGGGCAAATTACACCGAAGTTTGGAATACCATTGATTATCTCCAGAAGCTCGGCAATACCGCTTTCTATGCAATTGTCACCATGCTCGGTACAGTGGTCTCATGCATTTTGGTAGCGTATGGTTTTGCTCGTTTTCGGTTCCCGGGTCGTGATCTGCTCTTTGTGGTACTCATCTCCACACTCTTCCTGCCAGGTGCTGTGACCATCATTCCTACTTACGCATTCTGGGCAAAACTGGGATTGGTGGGAACCTGGTTCCCACTCATGATTCCGCATTTCTTTGCGAATGCCTACAACGTCTTCCTGTTCCGGCAATACTTTATGACCTTGCCGCGCGAGTTGGACGAATCAGCCATGATGGATGGAGCTGGTCCTCTGCGTATCTTATGGTCGATCATCATCCCACAATCCTATCCAGTCATCATTGCAGTGGTGGTGTTCCATATTGTGTTTGCCTGGAATGATTACTTTGGACCGGTGATCTATCTCTCTGGTGCACCGGATAAGTGGCCCATCTCTTATGCCTTATCCACATTCAACGGCATTTATGGAGCGCAGCCGCAGTTGATTCAAGCTGGCGCTTTCATGGCGGTCATTTTGCCCATTATCCTCTTCTTTGTTGCCCAACGCTTCTTCATCCAGGGCATCGTAGTCACAGGTGTAGAAAAATAATATGCTCAAGGTTACTGTCATCGGCGGTGGTTCCACATACACTCCCGAACTTGTCAATGGCTTTCTCGCGCGTCTGGATCAATTTCCCATCACCGAACTGTGGTTGATGGATATTGACGAAGAACGGCTCAACATCGTGGGTGGATTTGCCCAACGGATGGTGGCTGCCAAAGGTTCGCCCTTTAAAGTCATCCTTTCCACCAATCAGCGTGAAGCCATCACAGACGCTTCCTACGTAACAACCCAATTGCGTGTCGGTCACATGGAAGCGCGCCGCCGGGACGAATACCTTGGTCTCCGTCATGGATTGATCGGTCAGGAAACCACCGGCATTGGCGGCATGGCAAAGGCGCTCCGCACAATTCCTGTGATCATGAAGATCGCCCAGGATATCAAAGAAGTCGCCAAGCCTGGCACCATGCTGGTCAACTTCACCAACCCAGCTGGACTGGTTACACAGGCGTTGAGTAAATATGCGCCTGATGTTCCGGCTGTTGGCGTCTGTAATGTTCCCATTACAACCAAAATGCACATCATCGAGGGCCTGGAGAAATCCACAGGCAAAAAGATCGACCCTGCTCACACTGAACTGAAAACGCTTGGGCTCAATCATCTTTCCTGGCATCGCGGCTTCACCATCGACGGTGAAGATGTTTGGCCCCAGGTCATTCAGGGTTTCATTGACGATCTCAAAAAAGAAGAACATCCTGAATGGGACCCACGCACGATCGAAGTTCTGCGGATGATGCCAAACTATTATCTGCAATATTTCTATCACACTGATAAGAAGTTGAAGGCACAGGAACAGTGGCCCCCTTCACGCGCAGAAGAAGTGATCGAGATCGAAAAAGATCTACTGCGCGAATATGCTGATCCAAATCTCAACGAACCGCCTGCGGACTTGATGAAGCGCGGCGGCGCCTACTACTCGACAGTTGCCACACAACTATTAAACGCTCATTACAACGATCTGGGTGAAACCCATGTCGTGAATATCAAGAATAACGGTGCAGTTAAAGAATGGCCCGCGGAATGGGTACTTGAAATTCCATCCACGGTAAAGAAGAGCGGGATTACCCCCATCCCTACTGAACCATTGCCTCAGTCACAATTCGGATTGATCGCAGCAGTCAAGTCGTACGAGTTACTGACTGTGGAAGCCGCTGTGCATGGCGATCGCGAAGCTGCATATCAAGCCATGCTTGCCAATCCGATTGGTCCTAAAGCAGACAAAATACAGGCAGTGTTGGATGATCTGCTGGAGACACATAAAGAACATCTGCCCCAATTCTGGAATTAACCCGATGAAAAAGGGGCGACCCAACCGGTCGCCCCTTTTCTTAACTAACAACCATGCGATATTACCTTGGCGCCGATCTGGGCGCAACAAAAACCCATACTCTCCTTGTAGATGAGACCGGTGCCGCGCTTGGCTTTGGCGAAAGCGGACCTGGCAACCATGAATCGATCGGCTACGACATGATGTTCGCAGCCATGCGCGATGGCATGGAACAAGCCTTACAAGCTTCAGGCTTGAAAAAGGCTGATATCGCCGGAGCAGGCTTCGGCGTGGCAGGCTACGATTGGTTGTCCGAATATGACATCACAGCCAAGACCATTGATCGGCTTGGTCTGACTGCACCGTATAAATTTGTCAATGACACCGTACCCGGACTTATCGCTGGGTCGGAAGAAGGCTGGGGCGTGGTGGTTGTCTCAGGTACTGGTTCCAATTGCCGTGGCTGGGACCGTGAACACAAACGCGAAGGGCGTGTCACGGGTCATGGTGTGACCATGGGCGAAGGCGCTGGTGGAACTGAGTTAATGCATCGCTGTATGCAATTGGTTGGTTACGCCTGGAGCAAACGCGGACCTGCTACCAGACTTGCTGATGCACTGATTGGACTGGTTGGCGCAAAAGACCTGAATGATCTGATTCGCGGTCATACAACCAATGAATATCAAATTGGCGCAGAAGCCGCACCGCTTGTATTCCAGGTGGCAGAAGCTGGCGACCAAGTGGCACGAGACCTGATCCGTTGGGCCGGTTGTGAACTTGGCGAAATGGCGAACGCGGTCATCCGCCAATTAGAATTTGAAAACCTGGCTTTCGATGTTGTGATGACCGGCAGTATGTTCAAAGGTGGAGCGATACTCATTGAACCAATGCGCGAAACGATCCATCAACTCGCGCCCAAAGCAAGGCTAGTTCGATTGACCGCCCCGCCTGTGCTTGGCGCTGTCATGCTCGGCATGGAAGCTGCGGGCATACCGGTAACACCTTCGATCCGCAAGACAATGGTAAATACGATCTCGTCCATTCGAAATGTTGTAATGAGGCAGCCATGACCACAATTGAATTTTCATTGATCCCCGACGCTGAGTCAGATTATCAAACGATCGTGCGTTTAATGTCTACCTTCAAACGCGAGACCGGCATAGACGTTAATCTCAAAAGGATGGAATGGGGCAATGCCTGGCAGCAATTGATCAGCATCGCCACGCAGGGACATGGCGCCGATATTTCACACGTCGGCTCCACCTGGGTGAGCAGCTTGATGACCATGAACGCCGTGCGCCCGCTGCCCAATCACCTGATCTCCAAGATCGGTGGCGAACAAGCCTTCGTGCATTCCACCTGGACAAACGTTATTTCAGAGGAAGACCGCAACATCTACGGTATTCCCTTGAGCGCCTATGTTTACATCGTAGCCTATCGCAAAGACCTGTTAGCCCAAGCTGGCGTAAATAGCAAAACTGCATTTGCTACTCCACATGCACTTGAAGAAAGTGTACAAAAACTAGATGCGCTCAAAGCGGTTGAAAACACCTGGCTCATGCCGATCGTCCCGCATCCCTTCAACGATCTCGTCCATATGGCGGCATCATGGATCTGGAGCTCCGGCGGGCATATCATGGATAACCGCGGCAAACAGGTTGTGTTCAATTCACCTGCCGCATTGGCAGGCTTGAAATCTTTCGTAAGTTTATTACGCCGTGTCCCAAATACAGATTACCTTGGCTCAGATGAATGCATGACCGCACTACTTGAAGGAAAAGCCGCAGCAGTTATCACCGATGCCCGTGCTTTAATTGAAGCCATTCAAAATAAAAGACCCAACATCGAAAATATTGGCGCAGCAAGCCTCATGAGCATTCCCTGGTCTGGTGGCGGTAGTGTGGTGGTATGGCGTCATACGCACGGCTACCCAGACCGTCTTGAAGCCTCCTACAAACTGGCTGAGTTTCTAACGCGCAAGCAAACCATGCTCGAACTTACCAACAATGCCTTCACCCTGCCCTCGCGCACAGACGCGCTCGACGAACTATTTCCTCCCGATCACGCCCTGCGCCCTGTAATGCTTCAACTTATTTCAACCGGACGCTCCTACCGCCCCATCGCCCTCTGGCATCGCATTGAACATCAATTCGGCGTAGAGCTTGGAGCCGCAGCAAAAGAACTCATGCAAAATCCGAATGCAGACCTGGATGCAACCATAACACGCACAATGAACTCGCTGGCAGACCGCCTGAACTTAACACTGGGATAAAATGCGCCGCCTCCCGCTTCGCGCAAGCCTGTGCCTGCTCGCTGTACTAGCAGCCTCATGCTCTGCCTCTTCCACTCCCGCTACACCTGATATGCCTGCGCTGACTCCCACACTAGCGGTACCAACCGCAACACCAGCACCGCCAGTTTTTCGCATTGTAGCATATGCCACCGATGGAATCATCGAAAGCCTCATCCCGTACGATAAGTTGACTCACATCAACTACTCCTTCCTCACGCCCAAAGACGACGGCACCTTCAACCCGATCAACAACGGCTGGAAGTTAAAACTCATCGCCGAGAACGCACATGCCCACAATGTCAAGGTATTGATCTCAGTCGGCGGCTGGGGCTGGGACTCACAATTCGAAACCGTAGCAGCCGACCCTGAGTTAAGAGCCGCCTTCGTCCAAAACTTGAAAGCCTTCGTGGACGAATATCAACTCGATGGCGCAGATATCGATTGGGAATATCCCGATGCTGGAGCTTCCGCTCAGAATTTTTTGGCATTGATCCAGGAATTAGATTCAGCGATGCCAGATAAGGAAATCACTATGGCAGTTGTTTCGCATGGCGAGAACGGCATGGGCATTTTGCCGGCAACTTTTGCCTTATTCGATTTTGTAAACTTGATGACCTACGATGGACCCGACCACGGCACGATGAAACAGTTTGAACAAGGACTTGCGTTCTGGACTGCGCGCGGTTTGCCAAAAGAAAAGATTGTGATGGGCCTGCCTTTTTACGGCGACCCAAATCTGCCCTATTTCAAGATCATCGCGGAAGATCCTTCTGCCGCACAGACCGATACATTCGATTATTTCGGAACTACATTTCACTACAACGGCATTCCCACTGTGCAAGCCAAAACAAAAATCGCCATGGGACAAGCCAGCGGCATCATGTTCTGGACTTTGGATTTCGATGCCCAAGGCGAATTATCGTTGGTAAATACGATCTATCAAACTGCACATCCTTAAACATAATCATCATGTCATTCTGAGGGAGCGTTTGTCGCGACCGAAGAATCTCTGACACCATCTTTTGCGTATCACGAAATACGTAATACGTGACAAACAGGAAACCACACCATGACCCAACCGTTCACACTTGGGGTAAATTATTGGCCCCGCAAAAAAGCCATGTACTGGTGGAGCAATTTCGATGCTGGCGAAGTCCGCGAAGAGTTTGCGGTCATCAAAGAGATCGGATTGAACGTTGTCCGTTTATTTTTGTTATGGGACGATTTTCAACCTGACCCCAATAGTGTCGCCAAAGACAAACTGGATAATCTTGTAAAGGTCGCCGATATTGCCGCTGAACATGGGCTCGGACTCGATGTCACATTCTTCACCGGTCACATGAGCGGACCAAATTGGAGTCCGCGCTGGTTGCTGGGCGGTCCGCTGCCGCCTTCTGAGCATCAACACTGGCTGCGTGATGTGGTCAGCGACGGAAAAAAGGTTGACCAGGGCTATCGCAACATGTTCCATGATGAGATGGCTTTGAATGCCACTCGCTTATTATTGAAAACAGTTGTCAGCACACTCAAAGATCATCCTGCCATATGGATGTGGAATCTTGGCAACGAACCTGATCTATTCGCCTGGCCCAATTCATCCGATGAAGGTGCAGCATGGGTCAAGGAAATGGTTGGATTAATTAAATCCATTGACCCCAAGCATCCTGTCACCATTGGATTACACGGTGATGGATTGCATCGCGATAATGGCTTGCGTATCGATAAAGTCTACGCCCAAACGGATATCGCTGTGATGCACTCGTATCCCATGTACACACCTTGGGCGCGCAAACCACTCGACCCGGATTTTGTCCCATTCACCTGTGCGTTGACTTCCGCTTTAAGTGGCAAACCTGTTCTCATGGAAGAATTTGGCGGCTGCACCGCCCTGCCCGGTGAGGCGACCTACACATGGAAATGGATTGAGACCAACGGACGCGACCACGAACAATTCATGGCAAGCGAAGAAGACTTTGCTGAATTTCTCAGCCTCACCATTCCGAAACTTCAAGATAGTGGCGCGACTGGAGCGATGTTATGGTGCTTTGCAGATTATGTCCCGGAATTGTGGGACCTGCCACCCTGCCAGAACTCCCGCCATGAACGTTTCTTTGGGCTGGTAAGACCCGATGGCTCGTTGAAACCACACGCCAAAGTTATCCAAGAATTTGCAAAGACCTATCCACAGGTCAAACCGATCCCCGACTATGCAAAGTTAACTGTCAATCCCGATGAGTTCTACAAGGAACCACTATCGCATCTGGTTGACCTGTACCAACAATATCTAAAAGGAGTTGAAAATGTCTAAGCGGCTCATCATCAATTCAGATGATTACGGGCGCACGCCCGATATTTCACGCGGCATTCGTGAGTCTCACTTAAATGGTGTGGTGACCTCCACTACCTGTATGATGAATATTTCCACCACTGCAAACGATGTTGCTATTGCGGTGGTAGAAACACCCAAGCTCGGGTTGGGCGTCCATCTTGTTTTGACAATGGGCAAGCCCATCCTGCCGCCTGAAGCGGTCCCAACCATCGTGGATTCAAACGGGAATCATTTTAAATACGATCCATTCATCGCCAATATTCCCAAGCTCAACATGCTCGAAGTCAAAGCGGAATGGCGCGCACAGATCGAAGCTTTCATCAAAGCCGCCGGCCGCAAACCGGACCACCTCGATTCGCATCATCATTCATCTTTCTTCACACCCACGCTTTTCCAGGGCATGTTGGAAATCGCAAAAGAATATGACTGTCCCATTCGCCAACCGATCGCGTACGGCGATAATCCTACTGCTGGTATGCCGAATGTGGCAGAGCCCATGAGCGAGCATGCGCCAAGTTTGATGAAGGAATTCAACACACCTAGCACCGATTCGATCTTCGTCAATTTTTATGACGATGGTGCAACTCATGAAGAACTATTGGATATTCTCAGCAAGGTGCAAGACGGGACTTGGGAGATCATGTGTCATCCTGGGTATGTGGATGATGTCTTTGCCAAAGAATCAGTCTACAACTTTCAACGCGAAAGAGAATTAAAAATTCTCACCGACCCAGCCATTAAACACGCGATTGAAGCAAATGGCATTGAACTAATCACCTTTGCCGATCTTTAATCTCTTTCCACTTCTTCATCCTTTCGGAGGAATTCATGTCTCGTATAGACGATCTGATCAAACAAATGACCATCGAAGAAAAAATCTCTATGCTCGCAGGTGCGGACTTGTGGCATAGCGTTGGTATTCCCCGCCTTGGTATTCCACAATTCAAAACCACAGACGGTCCCAACGGGGCACGCGGCGCATGGGGCAGTATGTCAACTCCATCAGTGGCTACGCCCGTTGGTATTGCGCTCGGCGCCACTTGGAATCCCGATATTGTCGAAAAAGTTGGCAATGTATTGGCAGACGAACTGGAAGCTAAGAGCGCGCACATCCTGCTCGCCCCCACCGTCAACATTCACCGCACGCCGATTGCAGGACGCAACTTCGAGTGTTATTCCGAAGACCCCTTTCTCAGCGGCATGCTGGCATCTGCTTACATCAAGGGCATTCAAGATAAAGGCAAAGGCGCGTGCATTAAACATTTCGTCGCCAACGATCAGGAATTCGAACGCTTCTCAATGAGTTCCGAAGTGGACGAACGCACTCTGCGCGAAATTTATCTCGAACCGTTCCGCCTTGCCATTCGCAAATCGAATCCGTGGGCGGTGATGTCGGCGTACAACCGCGTCAATGGCACCTATGCCGCTGAAAACCATCATACGCTGGTTGAAATTCTCAAAGGCGAATGGGGCTACACAGGCATCGTCATGTCCGATTGGTTCGGCACGTACGACAAGGATGTTCCCGCTGGCGGGCTTGATCTCGAAATGCCCGGCGAGGCGCGCTGGATGTCGGAGGAGATGGTCAAGCGCGCACTCGATGATAGTCCACTGACTGAAGCAGGGCTCGATGACAAGGTTCGTCGTTTGCTGGGTGTGTTGGATAAGGCTGGTTTATTTGGCAAGCCTGAATTGAATCCTGAACGCGGCGAAGACAAGCCTCAACATCGCAAGATCATCCGCGAGGCGGCACGTGAAGCGATCGTGCTTCTGAAGAATGATGGCACGTTGCCTCTCAAGAAAGTTAAATCGATTGCGGTCATCGGTCCGTATGCCAACGCTGCGCAGATCCTTGGCGGCGGCAGTTCGTCTGTCACGCCGCATTATGTGGTCACGCCGTTTGAAGGCATCAAGAATCGTGCGGGCAAGAAAATTAAAGTGGACACCGTGCCCGGCTGCCATATCTACAAAAATTTGCCTGCCCCTGCCCCCGAAACTTTATCCACCGAAGACGGACGCCTCGGACTCAGCCTGAACCTGTTCAACGGCATCGAATGTTCCGGCGCCCCGGTCTATTCTGAAGTGACGACCCATGTTCAGCATGGCTGGTTCCACTACTCGGTTCCTAACGTCAATCAATCAGAGTTCTCCATGCGTATGGAAGGTTTCTTTACACCGAAGGAATCTGGCATTCACGAACTCAGCCTCGAAGGTGTAGGTTGGTGCAAACTATATCTTGATAATGAAATGATCGTTAACCACTCCGACGATTCGGATATGGGCAAACAAGTCATTGCTGAAGTGGAACTCATCGGCGGCAAAGCCTATCCCATCAAAGTGGAATATTACTGGAAGGGCAATCCGCGCTGGCGTTCAGTGGCACTTGGTCATCAACCTCCGCAACCGCTCGACCTCATTGCTGAAGCCGTCAAACTCGCGAAGAAAGCCGATGTCGTTGTGTTGGTCGCGAGCTTGAACGGTCAATGGGAAACTGAAGGCGCCGACCGCGTGGATATGAAATTGCCCGGTGCGCAAGATGAACTCATCAGACAGGTCGCCAAAGCCAACAAGAACACGATCGTGGTATTGAATGTCGGCTCACCCGTTGAAATGCCGTGGATCGACAAAGTACCTGCGGTTCTGCAACTTTGGTACGACAGCCAGGAACAAGGCAACGCGCTTGCGGATATTTTGTTCGGTGATGTTAACCCCTCCGGTAAATTGCCAACAACATTCCCTATTCGCTTGGAAGATAACCCTGCTTACATCAATTATCCCGGCGAGAACGGCAAGGTCCGTTATGGTGAAGGCATATTCGTGGGCTATCGCTATTACGATAAGAAAAATATCACGCCGCTCTTCCCCTTTGGTCATGGACTTTCCTACACCAAATTCAAATATAGCAATCTGAAATTGAGTGCCAAATCCATCACACCGAATGACACACTCAAAGTCAAAGTTGATGTGACCAACACAGGCAAAGTCGCTGGCAAGGAGATCGTGCAACTGTATGTGCGCGATGTCAAATCCACGTTTGCACGCCCGGACAAGGAACTTAAGGGTTTCGAGAAGATCGAGTTGAAACCGAAACAAACCAAGACCGTCACATTCACGCTTGACCGTGAAGCTTTCTGGTATTTCGATACGGTTAAGAATGGATGGAGCACGGAATCAGGCGAGTTTGAGATCCTCGTAGGCGGATCAAGCCGTGATGTAGGCGAGAAGCGCAGCGTCATCCTTGAACCTGCGCCGCGTGGCTCACGCTTCCATACCGGGCTCACGGTCAAAATGTTGCTTGATCATCCTGAGAGCCGCACTGTACTTACGAAATATGCTGGTGGCTTCCTGTTGATGGAAGATATGCGCGGGGCTCGCGATATGACGCTTGATCAGGTGGCGTTAAATCATCCAAATTTTGTATCAGAAAAAACGCTTGCTCAAATCGAAGAAGAATTGGTGAAGATCAAATAGCATGAAAAGAAAATTTTTGACCCTGTTCGTTGCTTTTGTGATTCTGCTCGCCGGCTGTGGGACGCCGTCTGTTGGAGTTGAAGGAACACCCACCCCCTACCCCACACCCATCAAAGCAACGTTCACGGTGCAGCGCGGCGATATTGCCATTGATGCAAAACTTACCGGGCGTGTTTCGCCGCTGGCATTGCACACGGTTTATTTCCAGATCAGCGGCGAGGTGAGCGAAGTGCTTGCCAATGTTAACGATGTGGTGACCGAAGGTCAACTGCTGGGTGAACTGGCAGAGGCACGCGAGATCAAAGCCAATGCTGAAGAAACTCAACGCGCCATTCGACGCATCCAGATCGATCTGGAGATCGCCCAGTTGACCCTCGAGCAATATAGGTCTCAGGGCAGGTCGCCGAACGAGATCAAGATCCAGGAGTTGCAGGTTGAACTCGCGCAAATGACCTACGATCAAAAGCTGGCTGAGCTGGGCATTGACCCCACTGTTGCAGTCGTGGATGAAATCGAGGCACAGATCGCGCAAGCTCGCGCCTTTGCGCCTGCCGCCGGGACGATCATCGCAGCAGTCACCGTTGGGCGCAAAGTGACCACATCCACCCCCGCATTCATTTTGGGTGACCCGAATCAGTTGGAGATCATCGCCTCGCTGGATGAAAGCAAAGGCGATTCTGAAGTAAAGGAAATGTTCGAAGGCATGCCTGTGGTTGTCAGCCTGGATGCCAAGCCAGATGTGAAATTCAACGGCACGATCCGCCAATTGCCATCGCCATTTGGAACCGGCTCTAGTGAAGACCGGGTTGTCCATATTGTGTTGGATGCAGCGCCTTCTGCAACTACATATCAATCTGGCGATAAGATCACAGCCACCGTGCAACTCGCCAGTAAGCAAGATATCTTGTGGCTGCCGCCCGATGCGATCCGCAAAGCTGGTGGACGAACCTTCGTGATCATCAACAGCGATACCGGTCCAAAGCGCGTGGATATTGAGATCGGTTTACAAACTCGTGACATGGTGGAGATTGTCTCCGGGCTTTCGGAAGGTCAGGTCGTACTAGGTCCATGAGCTTCCTGACAAGTCTGGTTTCTTTTGCTCTGCTAGTGTGGGCAACCGCAGGCATCGCTTTTAAACGACTGCTCACCCAACGCTTTCTCAGCCTCGCATCTATTGCGGGATTGATGATCGCGTCTGGATTCATTTTGAGCGTGCCGCTGTATGCCGATGCTACTTACTTCCGTTTGCTGCGCGAAGAAATATTAGTCGATCGTGAACTCGAGCTGACACAAAAGCCGGTGGATTATGCGCCGCTTGCTTTTGTTTTTGAATTGAAAGCGGCAGGCAAGGACAGTCCGCAATGGAAGAATGTAGTAGCAGTGGATGAATACCTATCCAACACTGCTCTACGCTCCATCGGCTTTCCGATCCTGCAAGTGGTGCGCCGCTTTCGCACGGACGGTTATCCTTTGTTTGCGCCGCGTGACTCGAACAACCCAAGCACGCAATATCCAGTCACAACTGCCAACATCACCTTCATGACGCCGTTGGAAGAAAATATTGTGATCGTAGCTGGCACAACACCACAGCCATTCGTCTCATTACTGCGCGAAGGCGATGTGATCGAAGCCATCGCAAATGAAAGCCTTGCGAGTGAATTCGGTGTACAGGTCGGCGACATCTATACCTTGCGCACAGAAAAAGGCGCGCTCCCAATATCCATTGTCGGCTTGTGGCGACCGGTTGATCCGACCGCTCCCTATTGGGATGTCAAAAAAGAGAACTGGCTCTTCGTCCACGAAGAAACCTATAAGAGCATCATCAGCGATACTGTTAGCGATGAGTTGCGCAGTGCCACATGGAGTATTGTTGCCGATGGTTCATCTTTACATGCGAACGATATCCAGGGATTGAAAGACCGCATTCTTGCCATTGAAGCACAGGCGGGTGTGTTACTCCCCAAGACAACCTTGATCGCATCGCCACTGGATGCGCTTGCTCGTTATCAAGCGAACGCGCCCACGTTGACTTATCTTTTGTTTGCGTTCAGCGTTCCCATTCTCAGTTTGATCCTGGCGTTCATTGGTTTGGTGGCTGGCTTATTCGTTGGTCAACAACGCGGCGAGATGGCGATCCTGCGTAGTCGCGGTGCGAGTGCCACGCAAGTTGTCGGCATCTCGTTGTTGCAGGGTGTCATCCTTGGCGCGGTTGCACTTACTGGCGGCATTGGTCTCGGCTATTTGATTACCCATTCGATTGGCAAGGCGCGCAGTTTCCTCGATTTCAGTGCGGTGGGCGGTCTGCGCGTCAGCCTTACACCGCAAGTGCTCGGTTATGGTTTGCTTGGTATTGGCATTATTCTGCTGATTCAAGTTTTGTTGCCCACGCTGAGCGCTGCTGAAAATACCATCGTCACCTACAAACAGGAACGCGCGCGTTCGCTCCGCGTGCCGTGGTGGCAAACTTATTACATCGATATTCTTTTACTGATCCCCGCAGGCTATGGTTTGTGGCAACTCACGCAACAATCCAAACAAGCATTAAGTGGATCGGAGACGAGTCCTGACCCGTTGCAGAATCCACTCTTGTTGCTGGTGCCTGCCTTGGGAATTTTTTCGGTCGCTCTTTTCACCCTTCGGCTTGTCCCCCGTTTCATGGACTTTATCTCCCGCTTGCTGAATCCATCCAAGAGTGTGGGCTTGCTGATGGCAGCACGTTATCTGGCGCGCAGTCCGGCAACTTATAATGCACCGTTGGTGTTATTGGTTCTCACACTGGGACTTTCCGCATTCACGGCATCCCTGGCGCGCACACTCGATGTTCAACTCGATAAACAAATGCGCTATCAAGTCGGCGCGGATATGAATCTTTACGAGTTCGGCACAACCTTCAATGAAGATGCACCAGACCCAGTATATACGTTTGGTCCCGTCGACGATCATCTCAGTATTCCCGGGGTCGAATCCGCCACGCGGGTGGGGCGCTATAAATTTACAGGTGCTGCGACCACCGGTTCATTGAGTGGCGTATATCTCGGTATCGACAGGCTTACCTTCCCATCCGCTGCATACTGGCAACGAGACTTCGCCACTGAACAACTCGGCGCCTTGATGAATCAACTCGCTGCTGACCCAAATGGAATCCTTGTTCCGAATAGTTTATTGGAAAAACAAAAGCTCAAGATCGGGGATACGATCAGACTCGGGATCACGACCGGCACTGCAGGTCAATCCATCCCAGTGGAAGCACACATCGTCGGTTCCTTTGACCTCTTCCCCACCTGGTACCCCGAAAGCGGAACAATGATCGTGGGCAATCTCGAAGAATTGTTCCTCAACGCAGGTGCAGAATATCCGTATGAGGTGTGGCTTAGGACATCGCGCGATGCTGATCCGGAAATCATTGCATATACCGTCCGCGGCTATAGTGTCTTGCTCGATCAACAAGCGGACCAAAACAAGCTTGTACGTGATGGCTTGAACACCATCGTCAAGGATTGGTCATCGGCTGACCTCAACATCCGCGCCGAACAACGCCGACCAGAGCGACAAGGTTTGTTCGGCTTACTCTCCGTTGGTTTCGTAGCCTCGGCTTTACTCACAGTGTTGGGCTTCCTGTTGTATGCGCTGTTCTCGTTCAGACGTCGCTTTATTGAGATGGGTATGTTACGCGCCATTGGTCTATCCATTCGGCAGATGACATCGCTACTCGCAGCAGAACTTGCCTTTTTGGTTTTGCTTGGCATCGGCGTAGGGACAGGTCTTGGCGTGTTTGCGAGTCGGTTGTTCGTGCCGTTCCTGCAAATTGGAGCAAGTACCCAATCGCAATATCCACCCTTTCAAATTGAGATCGCGTGGCTCTCCATTGCACAGATTTATGTATTGTTCGCATTACTCTTCTTCGCCGCATTGAGCGCACTTTCGGCGTTGCTCGTCCGTATGAAGATATTCCAGGCAATTAAGTTAGGAGAAACTACGTAACGCGACATTTATGTCGCTTTTACAGCTTGCGAGATAAATCTCGCATTACAGAATCAACCATTATGAATGAACCTCTGATCATTTGTGAAAACCTTGTAAAAATCTACCGCCTGAATCAGGAAGGTGGCGCATCTGTCGAGGTGCAAGCCTTACAGGGACTCGATATCACCGTCCGTGAGGGCGAGATGCTGGGTATTGTGGGCGCCAGCGGCAGTGGCAAATCGACTCTGCTCAATGTGCTCGGCGGACTCGACCGCCCCACCGGTGGACGTGCACTCGTTGGCAAGCAGGATTTGGGTCGTTTGAGTGAACAAGCCATTGATGTGTACCGTCGCAAAACGGTCGGCTTCGTGTGGCAACAGGGCGCGCGCAATCTCATTCCGTATTTGACTGCGGCGGAGAATATTGAATTACCGCTTACCCTCTCCGGGCAGGTTGGCAAGTCCACACGGGAACGTGCACTGGAATTGCTGGAACTGGTTGGGTTGCTTGACCGCAAGGGACATCGTCTCGAAGAGTTATCCGGTGGTGAACAACAACGTGTAGCGATTGCGATCGCCTTGGCGAACAAACCTTTGTTATTACTCGCTGATGAACCAACCGGCGAATTGGACACAGTCACAGCACAGACCATCTACGATCTGTTGCGTGACTTGAATACCCGCCTCGGACTCACGATGGTGATTGTCAGCCACGACCCTGGCATTGCCAAACACGTGGACCGGGTTGTGGCAGTGCGTGATGGCAAGCTGGCAAGTGAAACTGTCCGTGTGCAAAAATCGGATGGTGGTGAGCATCATGTTGAGTTGAGCGTGTTGGATGCCGCGGGACGTGTTCAACTTCCGCGTGAATATTTGGAACAGTTCAATATCAAACGCCGCGTGGTTATTGAAACCACCGCCGAAGGGATTCTCATCCGCAAACCGGAGGGCGATCATCACAGCGGCGAACATGGCATATCGTCCAGCGAGCAGGTAGAGGCGCAGGAAGAAGCGCTGCAAATCCCATCGCGTTGGTCAACGTTGTGGCAGAGTTTTAAATCCAGATTCGCGAGAGGGGAAAAGCAATGAGTCTGGTCATCGAAACAAAAGACCTGCGGCGCGTGTACCAATCGAAGACGGGCGCGGAAGTGGCGGCGTTGCGTGGTGTGAATTTGAACGTGGAGACGGGTGCATTCGTGGCGTTGAAGGGACGTTCGGGCAGCGGTAAGACGACGCTCTTGAATTGTTTGGCGGGGCTCGATAAACCGACCTCGGGTTCGGCGCTGGTGCTGGGGCATGACATCATGCAAATGAGCGATCAGGAGCTGACGGTGTGGCGACGTGAACAGATTGGATTGGTGTTTCAGTCGTTCGGTTTATTGCCCACACTTTCGGCGTATGAAAATATCGAACTGCTATTGCGCATCAAAGGCGATGATTATGATGCGCGGCATAAACGTGCATTGGAATGTTTGGAGATCGTAGGGCTGAGCAAATGGAAGGATCACCGTCCGTTTGAAATGTCCGGCGGGCAGCAACAACGTGTTGCCATCGCACGCGCACTGGCAAATAAAGCGAAGTTAATCCTCGCCGATGAACCCACTGGTGAACTCGATAGCAAGACCACCCGTGAGCTACTGACGTTCTTCCGCGAATTGATCGAACAACAACACATCACGATGCTGATGGTGTCACATGATGCGCTGGTGGATTCGTATGTCCATCAGGTATTGGTCTTGAAAGATGGTGTTGTAGAAAATAATCCGCGCTGAGCGGAGCGATAGCGTAGACGAAGCGTAAGTTGCATGGCAACCCGCCCTTCGTCTACGCTATCGCTCCGCTCAGCGCGAAGATAAATAAAAAATGAAACGTATTCTCTCTTTCCTCTTTCTTCTTTCCTTAATCCTCTCTGCTTGCGGAGAGCAAGCCATCACGCCTGTCGTTACCGCAGAGCCAACAGAGGTTATTGATTTGGGTCCGGTCATTTACACAGACTCATCACAACCTATCGAAGCACGCGTGGAAGATCTGCTCAAACGCATGACGCTCGATGAAAAGATCGGGCAAATGACGCAGATCGAAAAGAATAGCATTCGCTCCGGCGACATCACCAAGTATTTTATCGGTTCAATTCTGAGCGGCGGGGGTGGGTCACCGGCAAAGAACACGCCACAGGCTTGGTACGAGATGGTGGAAGGATTTCAACTCGAGACATTGGATACTCGTTTGGGAATTCCTATGATCTATGGCGTGGATGCTGTGCATGGTCACGGCAATTTGCTCAACGCGACGATCTTCCCGCATAACATCGGCTTGGGTGCAACGAATAACCCCGAACTGGTTGAAAAGATCGGGCGCGCTACAGCGGAAGAGATCCTCGCCACCGGCATCCCGTGGAATTTTTCCCCAGTTATCGCTGTGGTGCAGGATGTGCGTTGGGGACGCACCTACGAAGGCTTTAGCGAAAATACCGAGAGCGTCACCGCACTGGGCACGGCATACATCAAAGGCATGCAAACTTTGGAAGCCAGCGATGCAGCGACTCCGGGTCAATCCATTTTCACGTTGGCAACACCGAAACATTTTCTCGGCGATGGGGCAACGATCTGGGGTTCATCACGCACAGAACGCTATGAACTCGATCAGGGCAATATGCAAGTCCCAGAAGAAGTTTTTGCGCGAGTTATATCTACCTCCCTACAAAAGTGCAGTGGATGCGGGCGCAATGAACGTAATGACCTCCTTCAGCAGTTGGAAGGGCACGAAGATGCATGCCGAGCAATATTTAGTGAACGAAGTTCTCAAAGACGAACTCGGTTTCAACGGCTTCATCGTTTCTGACTGGCAGGCAATGGATCAGATCTATCCCGATGATTATTATGCGTCCATTGTTACCTCGGTCAACGCGGGCGTGGACATGAACATGGTGCCGTACGATTACATCACATGGATCGATACCATGAAAACCGCTGTCAACAATGGCGACATTCCCGAGTCGCGTGTCGATGAAGCGGTGCGCCGCATCTTGCGCGTCAAATTTACGTTGGGTTTGTTCGAACATCCCATGCCTGATACGAAATATCAAGCCACGGTCCGCTCGCGTGAACATTTGGAGATCGCCCGTCAGGCGGTCCGCGAGTCGTTGGTATTGCTCAAGAATGAAAATAATGTTTTGCCGTTGAGCAAGGATACTCCCGTCATCTTTGTAGCAGGCGAAGGCGCAAATAATATTGGCTTGCAATCCGGCGGTTGGACTCTCGAATGGCAGGGTAAAAAAGGCAACGAGGACGAAGGCACGACCATCTTCAGCGGACTGAGATCTGCGATGAATTCTGGTTCACAAATCGAATTCAATCGCGATGGTGACTTCAGCGAATTCAAAGACTCGGATGGAAATCCATTGATCGCCGATGTTGGTATTGTTGTTCTGGCTGAGAATCCCTACGCCGAAGGTGTCGGCGATGCCGCGGATATCTCATTGACCAGTCAAGAGCTTGTATTATTGGCTGAAGTAAAAAAACAAAGCAAAGTTGTAGTTGTTATTCTGTTATCGGGTCGTCCGCGCGTCATTACAAATGGACTCCCGCTGGCTGAGGCTTGGGTCGCAGCCTGGCTGCCCGGCACAGAAGGTGAAGGCGTTGCTGATGTATTGTTCGGTGATTTTCCATTCACTGGCAAGACCGCTTTTTCATGGCCTCGTTCCAATGAGCAATTGCCTATCAACATAAATAACTCCGCAGATAAAACCAGATGTGACGCTCCTCTCTTCCCCTTTGGTTATGGTCTGACCAACGGCGAGTCGACGCCTGAAATTTTGGATTGCAATTAAGGTAAGGTGGTCGAGTAGCCCCGAGTTCTTTTCGAGGGGCGTATCGAGACCACCTGTCAATAAAGCAATTCTTGTTACAAAAATGTTTTTGTCATTTATTGGTCTCGATACGCTCGCAACAAATGCTCGCTACTCGACCAACAGGATTTAGAAAAGGAAATCATTATGAAATACGGATACTTTGACGATACAGCTCGTGAATACGTGATCACCCAGCCCGATACGCCCCTGCCCTGGATCAATTATCTTGGCAGCGAAGCCTACTTTGGTCTTATCTCCAACACAGCGGGCGGTTATTCATTTTACAAAGATGCCCGCCTCCGCCGCCTCACGCGCTATCGCTACAACAACTCCCCGCTCGATATGGGCGGTCGCTATCTTTATCTGCGTGATAACAGCACCGGCAAATTTTGGTCGCCTTCGTGGATGCCAACACGCACCCAACTCGATGAATACGAGTGTCGTCACGGACAGGGTTACACAGTCATCACATCCAAACTCAATGGGATTAAATCCTCAACTCGATATTTTGTACCGCTTGGGGAATCGCTCGAAATCTGGCAGATGACCCTGACCAATGAGAGCGGTTCAGACTCGGACCTGAGCCTGTTCTCAGCCATCGAGTTTTGCCTGTGGGACGCCAACGACGACGCCACCAATTTCCAACGCAATTACTCCATTGGGCAAATGGAGATCGTGGATGAGGTCATCTATCACAAAACGGAATATCGCGAACGCCGCGATCACTTCGCCTACTTCGCCTGCTCCGAAAAACTGGCTGGCTTCGACACCATCCGCGAGGATTTTCTGGGTCAATATCGTGGCTGGAACGAACCTCAAGTTGTCGCGTCAGGCAAATCATCCAATACCGAAGCACATGGCTGGCAGCCCATCGGTTCACATCATGTCAAAGTCAGTTTGAAAGCTGGTGAATCCAAGCAAGTCATTTTTATTCTCGGCTATCAGGAGAATCCCAAAGATGACAAGTTCGACCCGCCCGGTTCACAGGTCATCAACAAGAAACGAGCAAAAGCGGCTCTCGAAAAATATTTACAATCCGCCAACGTAGACAAAGCTTTCAGTGAACTGCGCGATTACTGGACGATGCTGTTGGGCAAGATGCAAGTAACCACACCCGATGAACACACCAATCGCATGGTCAACATCTGGAATGCCTATCAATGCATGGTGACGTTCAACATGAGCCGCTCTGCTTCCTACTTCGAAAGCGGTATTGGGCGCGGCATGGGCTTCAGAGATTCAAATCAGGATTTGCTTGGCTTCGTACATATGATTCCCGAACGTGCGCGTGAACGTATTCTCGATCTTTCTGCAACACAGTTGAAAAATGGCGGTGCGTTCCATCAATATCAACCGCTGACCAAACGTGGCAACAACGATGTCGGTTCCGGGTTCAATGACGATCCCGCATGGTTAGTGCTCGGCGTTTCCGCGTATATCAAAGAAAGTGGTGATTGGTCAATTCTCGATGAACTAGTTCAATACGAGAATGAGCCGGGCAGTGAGAAGCCACTGTATGACCATTTGCAGCGCTCCATTCAATATACACTTGACCGCCTCGGACCTAATCAACTGCCCCTCATCGGTCGCGCAGACTGGAACGATTGCTTGAACTTGAACTGTTTCTCCGATACGCCAGGTCAATCCTTCCAAACCACCACAAATAAAGATGGCACAACTGCAGAAAGTGTATTCATTGCGGGTCTGTTCGTTCTGGCGTGCAAAGAAATGGAAGGGCTAGCCAAATATTGTGGCGATAACGCCGAAGTGACCAAGGTTCAAAACGCCTCAGCAGAAATGGAAAAAACCGTTTGGGCGGCAGGCTGGGATGGTGAGTGGTTCCGGCGTGCGTATGATGACTTCGGTCATGTGCTAGGCTCAAAGGAAAATACTGAAGGAAGAATCTTTATCGAACCGCAGGGCATCTGCATTATGGCTGGTCTCGGTATGGAAAATGGCAATGCAGTAAAAGCACTTGACTCTGTAGCTGAACATCTCGCCACACCGCATGGAATCGTTTTACAACAACCGGCGTTTAGTCAGTATTATTTACATCTCGGTGAGATCTCATCGTATCCGCCCGGCTATAAAGAGAACGCTGGCATCTTCTGTCACACCAACCCGTGGATCATGATCGCTGAAGCGATGGTTGGACGTGGCGATAGGGCGTTCGATTACTACAAGCGCATCAACCCCTCGGCGCGCGAAGAAATCAGTGAATTGCACAAGTGCGAGCCTTACGTCTATGCTCAGATGATCGCTGGCAAAGATGCACCCACGCACGGCGAAGCCAAGAATTCCTGGCTTTCTGGAACTGCGGCATGGAACTACGCTGCTATTACACAGTCCATTCTTGGTATCCAACCAACCTTGGACGGCTTGGAAATTTCGCCGTCCATTCCTGCAAGTTGGGACGGTTTCACTGCCACCCGCAAATATCGCGGCGTGACTTATAACATCACTGTGAAGAACCCCAAGCACGTGAGCAAAGGCGTGGAAAAGGTAACAGTCAACGGCAAACAGATTGAAGGGCGTCTGATCCGCGCGGAAGCAGGTTCGGGCGAAGTAAATGTTGAAGTGGTGATGGGATAAATCGTGTCGTACCCACTTCCATTTGCAACCATCCAAAATAATTTTTTGCGGCTCAATTATTTAACAACAACGGGTCCGCGCATTATTGGTTTGTATTCCAGTGGAGTACAAGGCAATTTGCTTGCAGAGACTCCTGATGTTCACTGGTCTACACCGCACGGCGAATATTACCTGGGTGGCGGGCATCGTTTATGGACTGCACCGGAGAATCCTTTCTACACCTGCCCGGAAGATGGCTTGGATGTTGTGCAGGATGGCGACAGGGTAATTTTGAAAAGCCCGGTTGATAAGTCTGGTCTCGAAAAAGAGATCGCGATTCAACTGGATGGAAACTGTGTACATCTTGAACATTGCGTGACATGGCATGGGAACGAACCCATTGAACTTGCGCCGTGGGCGATTACCCAATTACGTTTAGGTGGCATGGCAATTCTGCCTTTATCCGATGTTGATGGATTATTGCCAAACCGCAATCTCGTGATGTGGCCGTATACGAAGATACGAGATGAGCGGCTGGAACTTCACGATGATCTGATTTTGCTGCATGGCACAGGCAGTGAACAAGCCTGTAAAATTGGCAACAGAAATTCGCACAGTTGGGTAGCCTGCACATTGGGCGAGGCATTATTTGTCAAAAGGTTTACAATTAATGCATCCGGGGCATATCCTGATTTGGGTTGCAATGTGGAAGCTTATGTCAAAGATAGCTGTATTGAGTTGGAAACACTGGGTTCGATAACAAAGTTGAAAAAGGGTGAATCGATTAAACATGCTGAGAGTTGGCAAGTGATGACGGGCGTTTATCCTTCAACCCTTGAAACTGCACGCAAGGTTAGCAAGCAATTATCTTATTCATAAACGAATGGAGAATAAAATGGCAAATAAAATCATCTTTCCTGACAATTTCATCTGGGGTGCAGCGACTGCCTCGTATCAGATCGAAGGCGCGTGGGATAAACATGGCAAAGGCGAATCCACATGGGATCGCTTTACGCACACGCCCGGCAAGATCAGAAACAACGACACTGGTGATGTTGCCAACGATCATTACCGGCTTTGGAAAAAAGATATCGGTTTGATGAAGAAGCTTGGCTTGCAATCTTATCGCTTTTCAATTGCCTGGCCCCGTATTCTGCCCGCGGGCCGCGGAAAGGTCAATCAAAAGGGACTGGACTTTTACAGCAAGCTCGTGGATGGTTTGCTGGAAGCAGATATTAAGCCTTTCGTGACACTCTTTCACTGGGATCTGCCGCAAAAACTGGAAGACGAGGGCGGCTGGACTGTACGCTCCACGGCAGACGCATTTGCTGAATATGCCGATGTAGTTTCGCGCACATTAGGTGACCGCGTCAAAAACTGGATCACACATAATGAATCATCTGTGGTTGCCTGGTTGGGCTATGAAACTGGAGTCCATGCGCCAGGGATCGTAGACCCAACTTATAAACTGGCATTGCGCGCCGCGCATCATCTCTTGTTATCGCATGGACAGGCTGTGCCGGTGATTCGCCGCAACAGTGAAAAGTCTGAGGTTGGCATTACGCTCAATATTGGCTGGAAGGTCGCGGCATCCAACAGCCCAGCAGATCTCGAGAGTGCCCGCTTCGATGATGGCAAATGGTTCCGTTGGTTTGCCGATCCAGTCTATGGGCGCGGATATCCCGCCGATATGACCGAAGACTTTTC
>Ga0180074_1000040_pt1 | contig 24287 bp, 22 predicted proteins | sample EasRiv366_16_10D_FD_121773 | JGI IMG/M metagenome (GOLD analysis project Ga0180074, IMG submission 121773) | Soil microbial communities from meander-bound floodplain in the East River, Colorado, USA - East River metaG ERMLT366_16_10D | ecosystem: Environmental > Terrestrial > Soil > Floodplain ...
ATGTGGGGATAGTATCTCTTCGCTCTCTGTCAGGACTGTAATCGTGCGTGCCAGTTTCAGGATGCGGTGATAGGCTCGCGCCGACAAGTTGAGTTGACTCTTGCCGCCCGCATCAAACTCTGACCTTCGGGCTGGAGGCTGCAAAATTGCCTTACCTCCCCGATGCGCATATCGGCGTTACAGATGACGTCAGGTGAATTGGCGAAGCGGTGGTTTTGAATGTCTCTTGCGGTTTGGACTCATGCACGAATGGATTGGCTGGTTTCGCCCAGTCGGTCTCCACTGAGTTTTTCATAGTCCACACGCGGCACTTCGATATGATATCAATGCAATTCAGCAGTGGACCGGAGATTCGTTTCTGATATTTCGTAACGACAGCAGGCACACACGTGCAGGCTTTTTGTGTATCACCCAGTACCCGCATGGCAGGGATTCATATAGCTTTAAAACTCTCACATATATTCTTCGAATCAACCGAAATTAGCTTTTGCGAGATCTACATCGTAAAATATAGCGGCAACAGGATTTGAACCTGCGACCCGTGGGTTACGAGCCCTAATCCCATCACCGCTGACTTTTAAAACAAAAAGACACTTTTTGAGTGCCTTTTTTATAGCGGGGGCAGGATTTGAACCTGCGACCTTCGGGTTATGAGCCCGACGAGCTGCCACTGCTCCACCCCGCATCGAAGTCCGCCGATATTACCATATATGTTAAGTACAAGTCAAGAACAATTGATGTCAATATCCTTTAACTCAATAGTACATATTTCACATGCTATGTCTTGCTAATATTTTCATGTTGTAGTTTAATCGTCGCTACCTTAAAAATTCAATGACCTTGCAAGAAAGCTTTTGTTAAGATTTAAGGTATAATGATTCATTGTTACGTGACAGTAAACTGTACTTATCAATCGGACTTATTGTAAACATGAAAAAGACCACTCTTCTCATTATTGAAGGACGACATGCAGAAATCCCTTCTTTTGCAAGTGACTTGCAAAAGAAGGGATTTGATATTCGCGCCTTTCAGAACGGTAGCCAAGCCGTATCGAAACTCAAACAGATCAATCCAGCCATGGTTGTAATTAATGCAGCTTCTTTAAGAAGCACAGGCATTCGCATTTGTCTTTCACTTCGCAAGAAAGACCCAAAACTGCCGATCATATTAATTCTTGAAAAAGAAAAACCAGTTGATAAAGAATTAGCTGATTCAGTACTGGCATTGCCTTTTACTGTTCAAAAGCTTGTGAATCGCGTTAAAGCACTTATGCCTGGTGACGGTAATAACATGATCAGCGTGGGACCGATCCGCCTGGACATTGAACAACGCCGCGTAAAGTGTCTTGGCAAAAGCACAAAGCTTACCCCGCGTTTGATCACGTTGTTAAATATCTTAATGGACAAACACGGTGAAGTTGTTGAACGTGAGGCGCTGTTCAAGAAGGTTTGGGAAACCAATTACACAGGGGATACCCGCACACTGGATGTGCATATCTCGTGGCTACGCCGCGCGATCGAGCTTGACCCTGATAATCCGAAATTTCTCAAGACCATTCGCGGCATTGGCTATCGACTAGATGTTTAATTGATAGTGTTTTCCATCAATCGTGACGAACCGGATGCAGATATTGTCTCCGGTTTTTATTTTTAATTCATAGGGAATTACACCGCTTCTTACGGGACGCCTAGCCTGCACATTGCTCTTGAATGTTTTCCCATCCCAGTCTGGATCCACTTCCCAATAATCCAAATCAAGTTTTGTTGCAAGTGATAGAACGCCGTCAGAAAGTTTTGCTTTTGTGGTTTTAGGTGCAGGTAAAAGCGGAAAAGTAAAACACGAATCATGTTCAAGAGAGAACGGAGTCTGCGCCCCCATCAACCGGACACGAGTGGTATGAAGCGCACGGAACATCTGGTCAGAGGCGATAAATTTTCTTCCATGCTTTGCAGCAACAAAAGCTGTTGTACCTGAGCCTGAAAAAAAATCAGCCACAATATCACCGGGATTGGATGATGCCAGCACGATACGTTCAAGCAAAGCAACTGGCTTTTGGGTGGGATACCCTGTGCGCTCACTATGTAAGCGCGCTACTACTGGAAAGTACCACCAATCTTCAGGAACCTTCCCGCGCTCTAGATCAGGGATTTTTCCAAACCCGGCTTTACTCGATGACTTGAAAGTGTTTACTGTATTTTGGTTGTAGGGTTCGCGCACGGCATCGGCATTGAAGGTGTAATCCTTGCCTTTTACAAAAGCCAGGATCGTATCATGTTTACGATTGAATGCACTACGAATCGGTGAAGGACCATGATAAGTCCAAATAATCTCATTCAATAGATTATCTGCACCAAAAAATTCATCAAGGATGAGGCGAGCATATGCATCTGCATGCCAATCCAAATGCAAATACAGTGTGCCATTGGGAGCCAACAAGTGATACATCAAAGCTAGGCGCTGATAAAGAAAATCCAGATAGGTATCCAAGTCAAACCAGTTATCGTGATAACCTTCAGCGAGCTGCCACCCATCTGGTTTGCGCGAGTCTTCACCGCGACCAATACGGGCATTGAATTTACGATTGGTGAAAAAGGGCGGGTCAGCATAGATCAAGTTGATCCGCCCTTCATATTTAGGCAATAACGCCGCCATGATCGCCAAATTGTCACCGAGAATCAAACGGTTATGTGGAGAAGCTTTGGGATAGCCATGCCCATTCGGGTAGATCAAGGAATCTTGAATAAGAGAAGCAGGTGTCGGTTTAGAAAGATGCTTCCCGGTCCAATTAATGGTTGGCATAGTTTTAGTAGTGGATCTGCACTAATGTACCATAGCCACGATTGTAGGTCTTCCCCAATTCATGAAGCGGAAGCACCCAAAGGAATAACCACTTGGCTTCCTCAGTACGCATATTGATACAGCCATGACTCATCGGGACGCCAAAATTTTCATGCCAGTAAGTGCCGTGAAAGGCATGCCCCTCTTCTGTAAAGAAACACGTCCAGGGAACGCCGGGAAGTTCGTAATCATCGGCATCGGCAAAGAGATTGCCGTCGCCCATGTGTTTCGCAGGCATTTTATCTCTGATACGGAAGTCGCCCGTGGGTGTTTTAGTTGGTATCCCATTAGCGCCGCGCGGTCCATTGGGGATTCCTGAACAGATGGTCGTCTTGAAGACCTGTTTATCATATTCATAGGCGGTCAAAGTCTGGGTCGTTAGATTAACTTCGATACGTTTTTTTTCAAGCGGTATATCCGGGCTAATGGGTGCAAGATCTTGCAAAGGAATGGGGCGAACATGCAGTGGGTTAACATAGTAAGGAAAACCAGTCAAGTCGTCGTAGACACGGTACCACTGTTCACCGAATGGACCCGGTTCGATCGCTTCCGCCCAATGCACTGAGCTGTAATACAAACGAAAACCAAGTTGCTGCCAGTTATAGATCTTTGTATAACGCCAGGGCTGGGTAAACGGCACAGTAACCTCGACCAATCGCCGTGTCCCTTCTTCCAAAGCTGGCAGAGTTTGGTTGTAAAGGATCTTCACGCGCTGCAAGTGGGAGCGGTGCAAATATCCACCCCAGACACGATACCAAACCGGGTTATGGGCAGGTTCTGTAACGGTCACTTCACCATACGTATGGATCAATTCGTCACGCAGCCACGTGGATACGATCCGGCTCTGATCATCGGGTTTACTGTATACACTCACAGATTCGGTGGCGACCCGGATCAGATTGCTATCGTCAAAATCCGGCAGTTTGGTTAGGGAAGGTGTGAATGCCAGGCTACCCAGGCTCAAACCGCCAAGTTTTAGAAAGTCACGTCGTGTAATTTTTGTCATCGTGGTTAAATTTTAATCGATAAAACCTTGTTTTTAAGTATTCTCATGCTATTTTATAGTTCAGTTTTTGGACAAACTCAACAGGCTTTTGCTTACCAAGCCAGGATTAAACGCAACTACCCTCCAATGAGCTGGAGGGTAGTTGATATCAGGGTCAATTTTTGGGTTAGGATTCGACCGTTTCCGGTACCATCCCTTTCAACAAAATCTCCAGCGCCATGGTGTGGGCGCAACGATGATGGGTCACAAAGAATTCACAGTCGCAACCATAAGCCCCATTATCAAATGTGACGTGATGGTTATTATTATCCCCGTGGAAGGTCATGTTAAATTTGTTGAAGAGGAATCGATTTCGTTCCTCTGCGTAACGTTTGGCTTTCTCGCGTTTTCCGATCAGTCCGTAGTCCATTATTTAGCTCCTTTTAGGGATTGTCCCGTTCGCTGGCTTAGCGAATGGGCATGAAATAAAAAAAACACGCAAATAGACGCGTGCTTTTCAGCATTTGTTTCGGTTTCTTGTAGGTATCTGCTCGCATAAGACATTTACCTCTGATGTTGCGAGTATAGTACTATTCAAAGTGCAAGTCAACACCCAAACAAAGAACACCCAGGAATCGTACGGAAACCGTAAGGTGGGCGTCAGCTAGCAGGAACCGTTGTGACATTCGGCTCATCGCCATTGTAGCGCACCAGAGTGGGCCACATAGATGCCACCAGCCAGACGCCCAGGATCGTTCCCACTCCGCCACTGATGATCGCAAACGGTACACCAAAAAACTGAGCGACTGCACCCGCTTCGATCTCACCGAGTTGCGGTCCACCCATAAAAAAGATCTGATTGATACTGGTCATGCGACCGCGGAGCGCATCAGGCGTGGTTAATTGACGGACCGTATTACGAATGATGGTGCTGACGGAATCCGCCGCGCCCATTAGAGCCAATGCCAAGAACACCAAGCCATAAAGGCGGGATATGCCAAAAATGATCGTCGCTGCACCAAAAACGACCACTGCACCCAGCAAAAGCGGTCCCTGCCGGCGGATGTGGCTATATTGAGACGCGATCAAGCCCACACAAACCGCGCCAACAGATTGGGCGGAGGCGAGCCAGCCGTATGCCACTTCCCCAACCTTCAACACGTTCTGCGCAAAGTATGGGAGCAGGGTATTGGCTGATGAAAAGAATGTAGCAATAAAATCTAGAAGCATGGTGGAGAGGATCAAAGGTTGACTGAGAATAAAAAGAACACCCTCACGAATATCGCCGAAAGCCGCTTTGAAACCGCGCCTGATCTCACTTTGTTGTTGAGGGATATTGCCCAAGGCAATCAAAGCGAAGATAACAGCTAAAAATGAAACAGCATTAAAGAAGTAAACCGCCTCCTGACCAAAATAGCCGATCACGATGCCACTTAATGCCGGACCAACGATCGCCCCTGTATTAAAAGCAATCGACTGTAATGAAAATGCGCTGGGCAAAATATCACGTGGCACCAAATTAGGGACCAACGCTTGACGAGCCGGCAAATCGAAAGCCATCGCTGCCGCTTGAATACCGGTCAATAGGTAAATATGCCAAAGCTGAATTTTGCCGAACAGGGTCAACAGCCCAAGCAAAACAGCGATCAACATCGTCGTGGATTGCGTAAAAAAGAGAATCGAACGCCGGTTATAGCGGTCCGCAACCAAACCGCCGAGCAGGGAAAAACATAAAACTGCTGCAAAACGTACGCCGCCCACCACACTGACTGCAATTGGGTCGTCGCTCAACTTGCTGATATGCCAGAACAAAGCCCACTGCTGCATCTGGCTGCCAACCATGGAAATAAGTAACCCGCTCCAGATCAACGCAAAATTGCGATGTTTCAATGCGGGGGGAATATGGATCATAATCTTGAGGTTGTCCTTTACTATAGATAAATAGAAGGCAGAATGCGAAACGCACCCTGCCTTCTATGCTTTACAAGCCAGAGAAATTAAGTTCCCCAATCCCTCAAATACAGGAAGTCATATCCGATTGTACGATTACTCAATTTCGCAATTGGCGGCATCATGCGCTTGAACTGATTCCGCCGAATCCGTGTGATGACCGCTGTTACGAATTTTTCATTGAAGCCTTCTTCAATGCACTCCTGTGGACTGTAGCGCTGGTCGACGAGCAAATATAGCAATTTGTCCACTTCGTCGTATGTAAAGCCGAGTTCGTTCTCGTCGGTTTGACCTTCCCATAGATCGGCTGAGGGCGGCTTGTCAATGATCGGCGCTGGGACATTGATCGACCGCGCAAGTTGACGAGCTTGCGTCTTATATAAGTCTCCGATCGGGTTGATCGCAGAAGCCATATCGCCCCACAAAGTGGAATATCCAAGCAAAATTTCCGTTTTATTGCTCGTGCCAATTGGCAAGCCTTTGAAGACTTCAGATTGGTCGTATAAAGCGATCATACGAACCCGCGCCATGATATTCCCTTTGCGTAGATTCGAAATGTTGGGGTCGCGCTTTATTAAGGGATCCACCATATCGGAGATATCGATCGTCTCATTTGGAATCTTGAACTGGTCGATGATCAATTGAGCATGATCCAAGGAATCTTGTGAGGAGGTGCGATAAGGCAGACGTAAGGCAAAGACATTTTCTGCGCCTAACGCATTCACCGCCAACACACATGAGATGGCCGAATCCAAGCCGCCTGAAAGATTGATCACTGCACGCGAATACCCCACACGTGTCACTTCAGACTTGATGAAACCAGTCAGGATTTGATGGGCAACATCGGTGTTAATCGTTAAATCAACCACGGGAAAGTATCCTGTCTAATTCTTTTTGTACCAACGCGGTGCGTTCATCGCGCAACAGAGGTAATCGCGCGCGTGAACGCCGAAGCTGGTTCAAATCCAATCCCACACTTGTCAGTGCCTCTTCGAAATATGGACCTTGTACCAACAACTCCCCGTTCGGGTCGTTGACCGTCGCCCCACCCCAGAAAAGTAAGCCATCTTCAAACCCTACGCGATTACAGTGCGCAACAAAGGCAGTGAACATGCTGGCATAGGCTTTGCTGACACGTTCCACCCAACGTGCAGAATCAAGTTTTTCCTTGTCATTCAATCCACGACCAGGAGAGGCAGAGGAGAACAACATAATATCTGCACCGTCCAACCATAATAAATAAGGCGGTGACGCATGCCAGAAATCTTCGCAGATCAACATACCTACACGCCCAAAACGTGTATCAAAAGAACGGATCGAATCGCCCCATGCAAAGAAACGACCTTCGTCAAACAGACCATATGTTGGCAGGTACACTTTGTGATGAACGTGCAGTACTTTTCCGCCGGAAAGATAGGCGGAAGCAATGTAAAAGCGATGACGAGCATCCTCGTCCACGAAGCCAACCACCAGGTCCAGATCGTGACTCGCTTTGAGAAGATGCTTGAAGACCGGATCATCATCTGTCGGCTTGTGTGCAACAGATGCAACCAGATCCTGCAAAACATATCCGGTAAGGGAAAGTTCAGGGAAGACCAGTAAATCCGTTTTTTGCTCTTTGGCTTGTTTGATGTAGGTTAAGTGCTTTTCAAGATTGGCATCCACATCCCCCAGTTTAGTTGCGATCTGTGCAAGAGAAAGGTTTAGTTTCATTGCGCGAATCTTACCATTAAACACAAGCCTCCAAGGGTTTCAAAACCCCTTGGAGGCTATTTGGCGGTAAGGGAGGGATTCAAATATCATCCTCTCAATGAGGGCGCATGGTGGAAACAAAAACGCGCCCTTGCGGACGCATTTTTCTGCGGGAAGGGAGGGATTCGAACCCTCGGTGGACCGGAGCCCACAACAGTTTTCGAGACTGTCCCATTCAACCACTCTGGCACCTTCCCAATCGTGCGGCGCAGATTATAACTTAAATCTCAACATTCGAATGTAATTCGGGGTAATACACTTCACGCAGGTTTTGTTCTTTCAATTTTTCCGTCAAGATACCTGCCTGTTTTGCTTCGCCATGCACCAGGAAAATCTTCTTGACCGTTTCTTTGAGATTTACCGCGTACTTTATCAACAAGTCCTGTCCCGCGTGACCAGAAAGACCGCCGATCGTAGCCACCTCAGCTTTGCGATTGTAGAGCACACCAAAGATCCTAACCTGTTCTTCGCGGTCTGCAAGTCTGCGCCCCAACGTATAGGGCGCCTGCCAGGAGACAATACAAACTGTGTTCTTCGGATTCTCGATATTATTTTTCAAGTGATGCAAAATGCGTCCATTTTCAGCCATGCCTGAAGCAGAGATGATAACCATTGGTTCTTTGCGTTCGTTCAAGGCTTTTGATTCTTCCACTGATCGAATATATGTCAGCATCTTAAAATCAAGTGCAGGATGGTGCGCCAAATCTACAAACTGACGCGTCTCTGTATCAAAACATTCGGGATGTCTGCTAAATACATCCGAGGCGTTCACAGCCAGGGGACTATCGACAAAGACGGGAATGCCCGGTACATCGCCATTCTGCATCATTGTGTTCAAGTGATAAACGATCTCCTGCGTGCGCCCCACTGCAAAAGCTGGAATGATCAATTTGCCGCCACGATTGACAGTTCGTTTCACAACCTCACGGAACTCGTCGAACGCGGCAATTGGATCGTTATGTGATTTATCACCATAGGTGGATTCCATCAACAAATAGTCAGCCGCTTCTGGCAAGACTGGGTCGCGCAATAACGGTAAACTATAACGACCAATATCCCCAGAAAACCAAAACCGGATCTTGCGTCCGCGCTCTTCGATCTCCAAAGATATCGCTGCAGAACCAAGAATATGGCCAGCATCGAAAAATCTAGCCACAACGCCGGGGATCGGTTCAAAGGCTTCGTCATAATTTACCCCGCGAAAAAGCTTTGCGGCTGCCACAGCATCAGCTTCCGTGTAAAGCGGTTCGATCGGTGCTTCGCCGCGCGCATATCGTTTTTTATTTACAAAATCCGCATCCGATTCCTGGATGCGGCCCGAGTCAGCCATCATGATCGTAGCCAGATCAGCCGGGGCATGCGTGGCATAGATGGGACCTTCAAAGCCATCATCCACCAAGTTGGGCAGATTCCCGCAATGATCAATATGCGCATGCGATAACAACACTGCATCAACTTTATGCGGGTCATGCGAAAATTTCAAATTGCGCGCATACGATTCATCGCGCCGCCCCTGATACAGCCCGCAATCCAATAAAAGGCGCTGTCCGTTGATCTCCAATAAATGTTGACTGCCCGTTACCGTATGTGCCGCGCCATGAAAATTGATCCGCATTCAGCCTCCGATCAGACGATAGATCTCCGTGCCGTATTTCCCGAACCGAGTTGGGGTTCCATGCAACGCAACTTCCAATTCCTGAAGATTCTTCGGTGGATTTTCAGCCAGACTATTCACCAATATTTTCGGCAGGACAATATCTGACTCAACTGACATTTCCTTCGCGATCTTTTTTCGCCACACCTTCAACTTTTCCAAACGCTTGAGCAACGCATCATTCGGACGTTTGATCTGTTCCCGTTTAACCAGCGGAGCCTCAACCCCACGTCTGGCTGCTGTCAAAATATCCCGCCCCCAAAGATTGATCTGCCTGGTGCTCAAACCGATCCCCGCAAGGTCAACATCCTTTTCAGGCAGCTTGCGCGCAATATCCAGCAGGATGTCATCAGAGATCACTTTGAACACCGGGCGGTCCAATTTCTCGGCGATATGATCGCGGCACACACATAGCTCACTCACGATCGTCAACTCACGCGTGGATAAATCCTTGCGCCCGGCAAACCGCCTCCAGGCTGAATCGCCATTCTTCTCTTTGGGTTCAGCGACATTACAAGCCAGCGCAAAATCTTCGAGCGCGAGTTCCCATCTGCCCTTCTCACGTAATTCGAGTTCAAGCTGATCACGCAACTGGAAGAGATAATGTGTATCAAAGCGCGCATAATCCACTTGCGCAGAGGTCAAGGGACGTGCACCCCAGTCCGCTTTTTGATGGCGCTTATCGATCTTTACGCCAAACTTCTCTGCCAAAATATTATCCAACCCGACAAAAGCATAGCCCAGTGTCCGCGCAGCTTGCATGGTATCAAAGAGATTGGCAAACTCGAAACCAAAATCGCGCTTCAAGCACAACAGGTCATACTCAGCAGCATGAAAAATTTTTTCTATTTGGGGGGTGGCAAAAAGCGGTGTAAGCGAACTCAGGTCTTGAAGAACGAGCGGGTCAACCACGTAATCTTTCTTATCAGTTGAAAATTGGATTAAACAAACCCGCTCACGATAGGCATGCAAACTGTTCGATTCGGTGTCTACTGCAATTCGGGGCTGTGCGGATAACTCCGCCACCATGTGGTCAAATTTATCTTGTCGATCCACCCAAACTGGTGGATGAAGGGGTTGATGGGTCATTGGATGTGATTATATCGCACGTAGTGCGAGTTAATCTCGCTCTACAGGTTTTTCCCCATTACAAGACCATCTTCGCCATCGTTATAGTAACCCTGCCAGAGATCGACCATGTGATAGCCTTCCTGCTCATACAGCGAAATCGCCGCCTGATTGGAAACCCGCACCGTCAACTGCATGCGCGGCAACTTGACCTGGGCTTCACAAGCCCGCAGCAATGCGCGTCCCACGCCACGGCGCTGATAGCGTGGATCAACCCCGATCGTGGAGATCCAAGCCACCCCGTCGGATGAACGCGGATCGCCAGCGACGAATCCGATCATCTCGCCTGCATCCACTGCTTTAAGACGAATCACTTCGGGCCAGGTCAAAACGGCGATCAGATCCAAAAAGGGCCAGGCGTCTTTATCAAAACAGGCGGCTTCCAAACGGCGTAATGCCCCAAGGTCAATGATATTGGCGGTTTGAATTTCCATACGCGGGGTATTCTATCAAACAAAAAGCGGAAAGTTGCCTTTCCGCTTTTTGTTGACTATCTGGTTATTTGAATACTATTTTTTGCCATCTTTGCCAAGGAAGTTATCGAGCATGCTCGTAAACTCCATCGGGAAGATGTACTTGGTGGACGGGCTGGCACCAAGAGATTTGAGCGTTTCGAAATACTGCAACGTCATGGTCTTCTGATCTACTTTTCCAGCGGCGGCAAAGATCTGTTCAAGAGCTACAGCGAAACCTTCAGCGCGTAGAGCCTGCGCCTGCTTTTCGCCTTCAGCCCGCAGAATGTTGGATTCGCGTTCACCTTGCGCTTGCAAGATGGCAGCTTGCTTGGTACCTTCTGCGCGATTCTTCGCAGCTTCCTGATCACCCATGGATTCAGTGACCAGCGCACGGCGGATACGTTCAGCGGACATTTGGCGGTTCATCGCGTCCTGTACTTCGCGCGGTGGGACGATCTCACGGATTTCCACATTGGTCACTTTCACACCCCAACGCTCGGTCACTTCATCGAGACGGGTGCGGAGCATGTTGTTAATGTGTTCACGTTCTGAAAGCACATCATCCAATGGGATACCACCGATAACGGCGCGCAACGTGGTCGCCGCAATACCAGCCGCAGCGGATTCAAAGTTGCCTACCTGCAACACTGATTCAGCCGGGTCTAATACTTTGTAGTACCAGAGGAAGTCGATGGAGATCGGTGCGTTATCTTTCGTGATGGATACCTGATGCGGCACTTCACGGACCTGCTCGCGCAAATCCACGCGCACAGCTTTATCGATCACGGGGATCAACAAGGTGACACCCGGTCCTTTGGGTCCGACACTCCGACCCAAACGAAAGACTACCAAACGTTGATACTCGGGTACGATCTTGATGGCGTTGGCGAGAAAGAGGAAACCAACGATCACCACGACACCGATAAGACAGGTAACTACAGGGATGGTTCCATTCATAGCGTTACTCCTTTTTGAAATAATGATTTTGAATTACTTTTTTTCCACGAACAGAATAAAGCCTTCACGTCGAACAACTCGTACAGGGCTACCCACCGGGATCTCCTGCTCACTCCGTGCTGACCATAATTCGCCGTCCACTTGCACGCTGCCATCATCATGGACCTTGGTACGTGCTTCCCCAACCTGCCCCACCAAAGCCCCCAGATCATGCGATGGTCTCACAGTCGCAGCTTCAATCGATTTGCGGACAGCGATCCACAAGAAACCCGCCACACACAACGATGCAAAAAATGCAACCCAGAGATTCACGCCACCTCTTTCATTGGTCTGCTGGAACACAAAAACGGAGCCTACCACGATCAATAAGATGGCAAGCCCAAGATACAGTTCGCGTTTCGGTTTTTGGATCGCATACACGAAGGGAACCACGCCCAACAAAACCAATACCAGCGCCCACCAATTGAAAGACAGGTTGTAAACAGCGTAGCCAGCCAGCGCGATACAGAAAAATGCCCCCACCTCAAATACACCCGTCCCCGGTGAGACGAGTGCCATAAACCCTAACAACACACTTGCGAGTAGAACAAGGTAAGCTATATTAGGTTCAAGTAAGAAGTCCATAACTCCTCCAATTCATTATACAACACTTGGCACTTTTTATTTGTACTTAACGTCCTACTACATATACGAGCTTCGTCATCAAAGGTTTTGTAAGAAGAAGCCTCTCCAGGCTTTATAATTGGGCGGCTTGTAGAATATCACTCCATAAGGAGCACCAGTGAACTTTCAAAAGATTTGTTTCATCGGACTCGGTTATATCGGATTGCCGACCGCATCCACCTTTGCCATCCACGGACTCAAAGTCTTGGGGGTGGATATCAACCCAAACATCATCAACACGCTCAACAAAGGTGAAATCCATATCCACGAACCGGGGTTGCGGGATGTCGTCACTCAAGCCATCCACTCTGGAAATTTTTCGTTTTCTACACAGGTTCAAGAAGCGGACGCCTTCATCATAGCCGTCCCAACCCCCTTCAAGGAAAATGAACTCGGCGAATACAATGGGGAAAAATATAAACTAGCGGACATGCGTGCCGTGACCTCTGCGACGGAAGCCATCCTCCCGCATCTGCGCCAGGGAAATTTGGTCATCCTCGAATCAACTTCGCCTCCGCTGACAACACTTAACCTCGTCAAACCGATCCTCGAAAGATCAGGCTTGAAAGCCGGGGTTGATTTCTATCTGTGCTATTCACCTGAACGTGTCTTACCCGGACAGATCCTGCGTGAGTTGATCGAGAATGCCCGCGTGGTCGGCGGCGTTACACCCGAATCCGCAAATGCTGGACATGAACTGTATGCAACCTTTGTAAAAGGTGAAATCATTGAAACAGATTCAACCACCGCTGAAATGGTCAAAATCATGGAAAACACCACCCGTGACGTGAACATTGCCATCGCCAACGAATTTTCACGCCTCGCTGAAAAATTCGGCGTGGACGTCTGGGAAGCCATCAGCCTCGCCAACCGCCATCCGCGCATCAACATCCTCAACCCTGGTCCCGGCGTCGGCGGTCACTGCATCAGCGTGGACCCGTGGTTCTTTGTCGAAGCTGCACCCGAACTAACGCCGCTCATTTATCATGCTCGTAAAGTCAACGATGAGCAACCACATTTTGTTGTAGAAAAAGTGAAGCAGGCTTTCTTCGCGCTGAGCGGAGCGGAGCGCAGTCGAAGCGCTGCTGAGAGCATACTCAGAGGCAAAAAGATCGCTGCCCTCGGGCTTTCCTACAAACCCGATGTAGATGACCTGCGTGAAAGCCCCGCAACCGAAGTTGTGCATTTGCTTCAACAGGCTGGTGCACAAGTCAAAGCCTGGGAGCCGTTCAAGCCCGATGCAGATATGAAAGGTATTGATATGGCACCCAATGTCGAAGCTGCGCTCAAAGACACAGACGCTATCATATTGCTTGTCAATCACACGGAATTCAAAAACTTCAGACCAGAAGAAATCGCCTCAAAAACATCAGCCCGCATCGTCGTAGATTGCGTCCATGCGTGGGATGCAACTGCCTGGAAAGAAGCAGGCTTCACGCTGCACCTACTCGGCAATAACAAATCGTAAACTTGTACTGAGCAAAGTCGAAGTATCGAATGAAAATCCTCTCTGTTTTTGGCACACGCCCAGAAGCCATCAAAATGGCGCCTATTGTCAGGTTGTTGAAGGAAAAAAACGGGATCGAGGCACGTGTCTGTGTCACAGCACAACACCGCCAAATGCTTGATCAGGTGCTGGAATTATTCCAGATCAAACCAGATTACGACCTTGACCTGATGCGTGAGGGACAAACGATGGCGCAAATCAGCGCGGGTATCTTTACGCACCTTGACCCGATCCTGGAAGAATTCAAACCTGACTGGGTACTGGCAGTCGGCGACACAACCACCGTCGTTACCACCTCCCTACTTGCTTTCTATCGGCGTATCAAATTCGGTCACATCGAAGCCGGATTACGCACGCATAATAAATGGCATCCCTTTCCAGAAGAGATCAATCGCCGTCTGGCAACCGTCACAGCGGATCTACACTTTGCGCCCACGCAATGGTCACAAGGCAATCTCCTACGCGAAGGCGTTGATCCTGAAAAAATTCATGTGACAGGCAACTCCGTTATTGATGCTTTGAACTATGTGTCCAAACAAGATGAGCCACAAGAGATAAAAAATCTGCTTGATAAATTGGAGATTGGTTCATTATCCGCGCTTCGACTGCGCTCGGTCTCGATACGCTCTGCTACTCGACCACCAGCTCCGCTCAGCGCGATGGATAACAAAAAACTAATCCTCGTCACTGCTCACCGGCGCGAGAACTTTGGTAAACCCATGGAAAATATTTTTCATGCACTCAAAGAACTTGCTGAACGCGATGATGTAGAAATCGTTTATCCCGTCCACTTGAATCCCAATGTGCAGGAACCTGCCAATCGGATTTTGAAAGACATAAACCACATCACGCTTTTGCCCCCATTGGATTACCTGCCGCTGGTGCATTTGATGAAACATGCTACGCTCATCCTCACCGACTCGGGCGGCATACAAGAAGAAGCGCCCGCGTTTGGCATTCCCGTTTTGGTTTTACGCGAAACCACCGAACGCCCGGAGGGAGTCGCTGCCGGGACGCTTAAGCTGGTTGGAACAGAAACCAGTCACCTTGTCCAGGAAGCGAAGCGTTTGTTGGACGATCCAGTCGAATATGGAAAAATGTCAAAGGCTTCCAATCCATACGGCGACGGGCATGCGGCTGAACGAATTGTTGAAGCACTGCTCAACACAAACACCGATCAGTTTGTAAAGTGACCAATACCCAAATGTGGGTATAATAAATTCAATGAACGGATTTCGGTGGTTCGTAATATCGGTATTGATTTTCACACTCTTGCTGACAACTCAGGGGACAGCCTACGCACAGTCAACGGACGTGCAATTTTTTGCAGAAACAGGTCACAGTGTCAAAGGTGTATTTCTGCAATTTTACAAATCTGCTAAAAATCCCCAATTGGTTTACGGTTATCCGATCACCGAACAGATGACATCCAAAGATGGCAAATCTGTTCAATATTTTCAACGCGCACGCTTTGAAGTGACCGGCTCACAAACTATACAACTTTCCCCGCTGGGCACATTCACCTATCAACCCAAAAGCCCGATGACGATCAACAACCCCAACGCCTGCCAGGTGTACCCGCTTGGCTCTGCGACTGGCTTCCCGGTTTGTTTGACCTTCCTTGATTTTTATAAAGCCAATGGTGGACCCCCGCAATTTGGAAACCCCATCTCGCCTTTTGAATCAAGCGACGGTTTGATCGTGCAGTATTTTGAAGGCGCACGTTTTGAATGGCGCGCCGATCGCCCTGCTGATCAGCGTGTGGTTATTTCAGATCTCGGTCGTATTTATTTCGATCAACTCAAAGAAGATCCCGCCCAACTCAAGCCCGTCGAGCAATCGGATGCCACCATCAACCCGGTGTTATCACTCAAAGTGCGCGCGTTCGTTTTGAAAGCTGTCACGCTCAAGAGTGGGCAACAAACTGTTTATATCATCGTTCAAAACCAGATTGCAAAACCGGTATCGAACGCCACCGGCAAAGCGCTCGTCAAATTGCCTGATGGCATAAATCAGGAATTTTCGTTCACCACCAACGCCTCGGGGATCGCGCAAATTTCGTTTAATTTTCAAGAACAAAAATCCGGCGAACTCGTGCCGATCGAGATCACAGTCACTTACCAAAGTATCATCGGCACAACCAAAACCTCATTCAGGATTTGGTTTTAAATTTCCCGCAGATCGAATACCGGTCCATCTTTACAAGCCAGTTGCCAACCAGATTTTAGACTCACCCCACACACGCCACAATCAGCGACTCCCCCACAAGGCACAGCCGTGCGGATGAGGACCTGCGCCTCGGACGCAGCTTGAGCCTGCTTCAACACCCTCAATCTTTCTCTCAACTCAAACAGATTCACACGTGCCACATCGAAGGCAGCATAATCTGCCCAAGCCATGACATCCTGAAGTGCAGAGAGGGGCTGCGCTTCCACCTCGTCAGATAAATTATCAACATGAAAATCAGAAACCAGCACAACTGCCGCACCTTGTTTTAATGCCGGTCGAATCAAACCACGCAGACGCAAAGGCGAATCATCAAAAGCAACCAGAGCGATCTTTCTCGCAAAAACTGGGACAGCAAACCCACGCCCTAGAGGACCGCGTAAGGAAATGACGGTACCCGGTATCCAGGATTCTGGAATTGGAGCGGCCGCCAGGAAACCTTCCAGCGCAGAATCCGTATAGTAAAGAGGAACAGGTAACGGTGAGTCTGAGGTGTCGCTGGCAAGCAGATATTGCCCTGCAGACGGAATCAAGTTCGCCGGACAGGAGATCCGCGCGAGGCGCTGTCCATCTTCGAGAATTGTTTCAAGGACCTGACCTTTACCAGTATGCATACCGCTATGCTATCATGGCGGTATAATAATTTCAACTATGAATCGGAGGATCTATGAATATCGTTGATGTCATTCGTTCGTTGGCAGGTTTTGCATGGCTCGCCGCAATTGGGCTGGGTATACTCGCTGTGACCCGTGTCAGCCGCAATCAAGGCGCAAAAGGGATTGGGTCCACAGTGATAGTTGTGGTCGTGTTGGCAATCGTACTAACGACGCTGGGGGCTGGATTGGTTTATGTGGAATCCAGTGAACGCGGTGTGGTACGAACGATCAGGTCAGGAGGCGTTCGCCCAACAGCCCTTGGACCCGGATTGAATTGGATTATTCCCATCGTTGAGACACCCGTGATGTATTCCATTTCGAACCAGACCTACACGATGTCGGCAGTGACGGGCGAGGGACAGGTAACGGGCGATGATTCGATCCGCGCCCGCACCAAAGACGGACAGGAAGTGATCATCGACGCTTCGGTCATTTATCAAATTGACCCTGACAAGGTGGTACAACTTCATATCGTGTGGCAAAACCGCTTTGAGGATGAGTTCGTGCGCCCCGAAGCGCGTGGCATTATCCGCGATGCGATCTCGCAATATGGTGTCGAAGAAGTTGTTTCGACCAAACGCGTTGAGATCGTCAATATCATTACCGAGGAGATGGCTCGCAGCCTATCCGATAATAATTTGCACCTGATCGATTTCGTCCTGCGTGACATCCACTTCAGTGAAGGCTATGCAGCAGCAGTGGAACAAAAACAGATCGCCGAACAACTGGCACAACAAGCTGCCTTGACTGTTGAACAAAAGAAACAGGAAGCCGAACAAGCCCGTCAGGTTGCACAAGGTCAGGCAGATGCGGCAGTGATCGCGGCGCAAGGTGCGGCTGAGGCGCAGTTAATTCAAGCAGAGGCGCAAGCGAAATCCAATGAACTGATCGGGCAATCGATCCAGGATAACCCGGAGATTTTGCAATACCAATACATCCTGAAATTGGCTCCGGGCGTGCAGACGATCTTCATCCCCAGCGGCAATCAATTCATTTTGCCTTTGCCAAATACGTCACCACAATTACCTCAATAAATTAAATCAATCTCACTCAACTGAAATTGGTACAATAGTGACCAGCACCAGAATTCTGGTGCTGGTCACTATTTGTTTTTCTGGAGAAGCAATGCCCATTCCCCAAACTGGACGCGAGATCCGCCTCACAACATTATCTGCTTGTGCTGGCTGAGCGTCTAAACTAAGCGCCGACGCGCTGACGCAGGTTCTGCGTCCGATCAAGGATACTTTTTCCGCCGCCTCATTCCCTGACCTGTTGATTGGTCTGCGTGAACCCGATGATGCGGCTGTTTGGCGTTTGGACGAAGATCGCGCACTCATTGTCACCACTGATTTCTTCACTCCGGTTGTGGACAATGCTTATGATTACGGTTCCATCGCCGCAGCGAACAGCATGTCGGACGTATACGCGATGGGTGGACAACCTTTCCTAGCGTTGAACGTTGCCGCATTGCCTGATGATCTGCCAAACGAAATCTCCAGCGAGATCATTCGTGGCGGAGCGGAAAAGGCACGGGAAGCGGGTGTTGTGATCGCTGGCGGGCATACGGTCAAAGATAAAGAACCCAAATACGGACTTGTCGTCATCGGTTTTGTGGACCCGCGCAAGATGTTGAGTAAAGGCGGACTCAAAGTTGGTGATGTGCTAGTTCTTACAAAGCCGCTTGGCTTCGGTGTAACAACCACCGCCTTGAAACGTGAACAAGCCGATGCACAAGATGTCGCGGAAGTCGTAGGATGGATGAAACAATTGAACAAAACTGCCAGTCAACTCGCTAATGAGTTTGAATTACGCGGTGGCACGGACATTACCGGCTACAGCTTATTGGGGCATGCCATGGAAATGGCGGATGCATCAGGTGTGGCTTTGAACTTGGAGTTTGCAAATATTCCTTTCATTTCGTGTGCGCGCAAGTATGCCGATATGGGCTGTTTTGCGGGCGGCGCATTTGACAATAAGATACACTTTGAGTCTAAAGTCAAGTTTGCCGATTCGATTGATGAGCAGAATCAAATGTTATTGTTCGACCCACAAACCAGCGGCGGATTGTTGTTAGGCGTTCCACAGGAAAAACTAGATGCGTTTATCGCGCGCGCAAGGGAATTGAATCAAGCCGTCTGGAAGATCGGGCGCGTCGAAACAGGAGCAGGCATAACGGTCGGATAAGAAGCGGGTTATCCATAGTACAATAGTGCAATCAAATTAAAGTAGAGATAGAGAAGTTCAACCAAAACATGTCAGAAATCCCCATAGAAATTAATTTCACATCTGGACTGATCACCATTGGAATATTGCTTATTTTGAATGGTGTGTTGGCAATGGCAGAGACAGCTCTGCTTTCCGTACGCAAGGCGCGCTTACAAGGCGAAAGCAATAAAGGTGATAGACGCGCCGATGCGGTTCTAAAGCTCACCGAGAACCCGAATCAATTCCTATCTGTTATCCAAATTGGAATCACGTCTATCGACCTGTTGATCGGCGCCTTGACGGGCGCCACGCTGGGCGTTTGGATCAACCTACAGCTTGATAAATTTCCAGTGATGGAGCCGTATAGCGGAGTGATCAGTTTGTTGATCGGCGTATTACCCATCACCTACCTCTCACTGGTACTGGGCGAACTTGTTCCCAAACGTCTGGCACTACGCGACCCGGAAGAAGTTTCCTCTGTGGTTGCAGGACCCATGGTATTTTTCTCAAAGTTGTTCGCGCCCATCGTAAGGTTCTTGAGTTTTTCGACTGAGGCGGTGCTGAAATTAATGGGTGTGAAGGTCAGCGAAGAACCATCAGTGACTGAGGAAGAAATCCAACTGATGATCGATCAGGGTACCGAAGCAGGCATATTTGAGGAAGCTGAACATGACATGGTGGAGGGTGTATTTAGCCTGGGCGACCAGCGCGTATACTCCTTGATGACCCCGCGTACCGACATCATATATCTGGATATCAGTGATACCGTTGAAGAGATCCGCACGACGATCGCTGAGAGTGAATACTCACGTTTCCCCGTTCGACAGGATTCCTTGGATACGATTTTGGGAATTGTCAAAGCTCGTGACATGCTCGTGCGAAGTCTGGGTAATGAAGAGATCAAGCTGAAAGAATTACTCAAACCAGCCTTCTTCATCCCGGAAACCATGTTCGCATCACGTGCCCTGGAAATATTCAAAGAAAAAGGCACTGAGTTATTGCTGGTCATCGATGAGTTTGGCGGTTTACAGGGCTTGCTCACGATCAACGATGTACTTGAAGAGATCGTAGGACAGATCGAGATGGAAGAACCCCAAGCCACGCAAAGGCAGGATGGCTCGTGGCTCCTCGATGGTATGTTGGAAGTGGATGAATTCAAGGATATTTTCAAGTTGAAAATTCTGCCGCATGAAGACGAGTATGAAACTCTGAGTGGCTTTGTGATGGTTTCATTAGGGCGTGTCCCTCAGTCTGCAGATCAATTCGAATGGCACGATTTACGCTTTGAAGTAATCGACATGGATGGGCGACGAGTGGATAAGGTATTGGTAACAACTCTGCCACAAAAACCAGCAACCCCATAGAATAAAGAAAATAACTCGAGGTCAGCTTTTTTACCATGGCAAAATCAACGAGGGATGGGAACAATTCATCGTTAGTATTGGTTTCACTCCTATTTCTATTATCAGGTGCCGCAGGGCTAATTTACGAAATCGTCTGGGAACGCCTGCTGGAAATTTATTTTGGCGTGACCATGACGGCAATTACATTAATCGTCGCGGCTTATATGGGTGGGTTTGGGATTGGGTCACTGCTTGGCGGGCGCATAGCACAACGTGTCAAGCGTACCATTCTTGTTTATGGATTATTGGAAGTGACTATTGCAATCTTCGGAATAATCAGTCCAAACCTGATCACATGGCTCGGACACCGCACTGCCGGGAGCCCGTATCCGCTTGTATTTCTGCTTAGTTTCGCGATTCTTCTCATACCTACCCTCTTAATGGGTATGACCCTTCCCTTACTTACCCAATCATTTGTAAACCGTTTAGATTCTTCAGGGTATGTTATAGGATTACTGTACGGAATCAATACGCTTGGTGCAGGGTTAGGAGCGCTAATCAGCGGGTATATCCTTATTGGCTGGCTGGGCTATAACGGGACAATTCATAGCGCTGTGACCGTGAATCTGGTTGTAGGAATTGGGGCGATCCTGTTAATCAAGACCGACAAAGCTGTTGAGCAAAAAGGAAGTATTGCAGAAGCCCCTGATAGAACTTACACCCTGCCCTATCATACAGTTCTCATTGCGGCATTTCTGGTTGGGTTCATCAATTTAGGGTTTGAAATTCTATGGTTTCGCATACTTGGCATTTTGAACAAAGGGACTGCTTATGAATTTCCAAGCATATTATTTGTTTTTCTGACAGGGTTGGCAATAGGCGGGTTGGTTTGGGGGCGCCAGGCAGACAAAAGCACAAACCGTGTCAATTTATTTTGGAAATTACAATTGGGAAGCGGGGTAGTGTCAGTCTTGTCATTCTTGGTGTTCTGGGGAGCATTACACTTACCTGCACTTCAACCTTGGATAAGTGATTCGTTCCGCCTTGCCCAACAGCCGTTTTCTGCCTATACATCCACAGTTAACGGACTTGTATTTTCACGTCATCTGATGATCACGAACCTGGCTATATATTTTCTCCCTATATTAATATTGGTCTTCCCAGCAAGTGTATTGATGGGTGGCGGACTGCCCTTACTGGATCGTATCGCAATGACAAGCTCAAATATCTCAGGGAGGCGTGTCGGGGATATTCATCTTTTAAACATTCTCGGCTCTGTGGCAGGATCATTGGGAATCGGTTTTGTTCTGCTTCCTTATCTGGGATCTGAATTAACTTTGAAACTTCTGGCTTTCCTTAATTTATCCTTCATCTTCCTGGTATGGGCTGGAACAGGAAACATCCCCAGAAAGACATTATTCCTGCCTATGAGCCTAATCATTCTTTTGTTCTTTCTGCCGTCGCGAGGGCAATTTTATAAGAAACTCTACGAAACTGCTACAAGCACTTATACAATTGTTCATGAATCAAGAGAGAGTGTGCTTGCCTTAGGCTTCAATAGCGAATCGCACCCGCCCGCGACAATGTGGATCGGGGGAATTCAAAATAGCTACTATCCTACTGACGGATTGTATGAGCAATCCATTATTACTTGCGCGAGCGTAAATCACCCCAGAAAAATCCTGATCATTGGAATTGGCGGCTCTAATACAGCATATTTCCTGACACAGATGCCCGATGTGCAGTCATTGACTATTGTGGAATTAATGGCTGACCTCGGATCGTTCCTAAATCAATATGCCCCGGTTGCTCAAAGAACCTTACGGGATTTTCGCGTCCAGTACATTGCTGATGATGGACGTCGGTTTCTTTATGCCAATCCTGAGAAAAAATATGATCTTATATTCATCGATCCATTATACAGTTTTACAACAGGTCACAATAATTTATACTCACGCGAAGCTATGACACTCTACCAATCGCATCTCAACAAAGACGGAGTATTTTGCGGGTGGTTCAATGAACGACATGTGATCCCAAAAACAGCCGCAAGCGTCTTTCCACATGTCACTAAGTTCCGTGAATGGCTTGTAGCCGGAAACGAGCCGCTCCGCTTTGACCTTGAGTACATTAAAAATGCACCTGCAAAATATCTGGAAAATAGCACAGGACTATATACCGACACCATTACTGTACCCCTGGACCCGGTTGGAATATTCGATGAACATGTAGCTAACCGGGAATGTATACTTGCAAACGAAGAAAACACCCCCATCCTTATAGACACAGCCCCATGGCTCGAGTATTATTACTTTCACAAACCAATCGAAAAGCGCTTTTCTTGCCCATGAATCTCCAGTAACACAATTTTCTATGCTAAATAATTTTCTTCGAGCCGTAATTTTCGACTTTGGCGGGACGCTGATGTACGGGCGTAACGCCTGGGAGCCTTTCATCGCCAAAGCTGATGAAGCCCTCACAACTTATTTATGCTCTCAGGGCTTGGAATTAAATATTGGAACTTTTCCAAGTGAATTCCGCAAACGGCTTGAGGAATATTTCAAACAACGCGAGCATGATCTGCTGGAAGCAACCTATTCGCAAGTGCTACGCGAAGTTCTCAAAGACAAGGGGTATGATGATGTTTCAAGCGCTACACTGCGTAATGCGCTCGATGCACTGTTCGCGGTCACTCAATCCAACTGGGCGCTGGAGGAAGACACTATTCCCACTTTGAAAAAATTGGAGGAAAGCGGCTACCGGCTTGGCATCATCTCAAATGCCGGAGACGATCAGGATGTGCAACAACTAGTGCGCAAATTCAAGATCCGTCAATATTTTGATTTTATTGTGACCTCAGCCGCCTGCAGTTATCGCAAACCGCATCCACGCATCTTTGAACTGGCGCTTGCCAACTGGTATCTGCATCCCTCTGAAGCCGTGATGGTTGGCGATAATCTCACTGCCGATATACAGGGTGCGCAACAAGTGGGGCTATACGGAGTCTGGATCAGCCGCCGCGCAGACCCACAGATGGAGAAGCAGGAAGCGGTGAGACCTGATGCGAGTATGACATCCCTATCTGAACTTCCAGCCATCCTGGATAGGCTTCAAGTAAAATAAATCCAAATGGTGAATAACAAATCAATACTTGCTTATCTGGCATTGGGTATCGGCGTGCTGGCTTTGAGTTTCTCGGCGATGTTCGTGCGCTGGGCAAACGCGCCAGGACCTGTAACAGCATTCTACCGAATGTTCTTTTCGATATTTATGCTATTACCTTTCTTGATGACGCGTGTAAAAGGCAATTCTGCGCTTAGGGCTTCCACGATTTGGTTTCCGCTTTTGGCAGGCGCTTTTACAGCCTGTGACCTCGCGCTATGGACAACGTCCCTTTCATACACAACTGCTGCAAATGCAACACTGCTGGGAAATACCGCCCCATTGTGGGTGGCGTTGGGCGCATGGCTCATCCTCAAACAAAAACTATCAGCCGCCTTCTGGCGCGGACTCGCGATCACGCTGGCTGGTGCAGGCTTGATCATGGGCACAGATTTCATTCTGCATCCGCGCTTTGGCGTTGGCGATGTGATGGCGATCTTTACCGGCTTTTTCTATGGCGGTTACTTCCTCTTCACCGAAAAAAGCAGATGCCATTTTGACTCCGTGATGCACATCTGGCTGGTGGGCGTCGGCGCAAGTGTGTCATTATTGATCATCAATATTGCTTTTCAATATCCACTCACCGGTTTTGATCGAAATACCTGGTTGATCTTTATCACCACGGCATTTGTTTCGCAACTCATTGGCTACATGGCGCTCGCCTATGCTCTTGGGCAACTGCCTGCTTCCATTGTTGCGCCGACGATGGTACTGCAACCCGTTGTCACAGCCTTGCTCGCCATTCCTTTACTTGGTGAAATCCCTGGCATCTGGCAGGGCGTGGGCGGAGGCATTGCGTTGATCGG
>Ga0180074_1000041_pt1 | contig 24178 bp, 21 predicted proteins | sample EasRiv366_16_10D_FD_121773 | JGI IMG/M metagenome (GOLD analysis project Ga0180074, IMG submission 121773) | Soil microbial communities from meander-bound floodplain in the East River, Colorado, USA - East River metaG ERMLT366_16_10D | ecosystem: Environmental > Terrestrial > Soil > Floodplain ...
ACAGAATCAGACCAGAGGGTCCGGCATTGAAGCGCCTCCTCATCGTTCAACAAAACCAGTTGAATCAGACTCGATAATGGAATGTCCATTTCAGCATGTGCGTTAATATCACAGTCGTTGCAAGCCTGACAAAGATACACATCCTGTCCGGTGGCTTTCTTGATCGCGCTGCGCAACGACATTTTGGTCTCGATATGAAAGCGCTACTCGACCAGCGCTAGAACTCATCCGTTTTTGTGCGGAGTGGTATCGTCATCAAAACAACATCCCGCGATTCGCCATCGGGGAAGAGGAAGTAGTCGTCGAGCGCGGCTTGCGTCTTGAAGCCCAGCGTTTCAAACGCCTTGACGACCTTCGTTTGTTCGGCAAGCACTTCAGCCGTCAAAATGCTCAAGCCTTGTTTGCGTGCAAGCTCAATGAGGGCGCGGATCATTTTCATGCCAAGCCCGCGTTTGCGATAATCCTTCGCGAGGAAGAGACGCACTTCACCGATGTGGCGGTGCGGTCCTTCGCTGAAATGCAGGGACGCGCTGCCAACCACGCGGTCTTTGGCGAGCGCGAGAATCGGCAGGACTTTGCAATAGTCAAGATGTTCGCACCAATCTTGAATGAGGGTCGGGTCCTTGACGTAGTGACGGAAGTAGCGCATATCGTCATCGTTGACGGCGGAATAGAATTCAAGGAGATGTTTTTCATCGTCTCCGTTCATTGGGCGCAGCAGGATATACGCGCCATCTTTGAGTGTGACCATTTCACGAAAATTTTTTATCTGTTCAGGAAGCATTTTCCCTCCCGGGATGGTATTAAAACTTCGGAAGTCTTTTTGGAGTCTTGCCACTTGGATGTGGCATGGGAGACTTCCGAAGTTTCATGCAACTATGCGGGGACTTTCTCCGCTTCACGCGAAGCGTCAGGGACGGCTGATACTGTTTTCAAAAGCTTTGCCTCCGTGACAATGCGCGGCACAATATCTTCCCAGCCGACTGGCATGATGTGCAGACCGTGGATGCCCTGCCCATGCAGTGCCTTGATCTTCTCAATGAGTTCAAGCGCGATCCTCACACCTTCCTCCTGCGCGTCTTGCGGACCGCCTTTCGCATCCGCATCATCCATGCGCTTGATGATCGACTCTGGCAAATAAACGCCTGGCACCTGGGTCATGTAGTGAGTCATCTTGGCGCTCTTGAGTGGCGTGATGCCGATCATGATGTAGACCTTATCCAGAATATTGCGTTTGGCAATTTCATTGAGCCATATTTCCATGCGGTCAGTGTCGTAGACCAGATTGGTTTGGAAGAACTGCGCGCCAGCATTGACTTTCTTCTCTTCGCGTAATGCCTGGAATTTCGGGTCAGATGCGAAGGGCGAAGCCGCCGCGCCGAGGAAGAACTTCGGCGGGAATTTGATCTCGCGTCCATCGAGATAATGACCTTCATCGCGCATACGGCGCAGAATCCAAAGCATTTGAATCGCATCGAGATCATTGATGTCCATGCGTCCGCGTGGTTGAGGCGCCAGCACGGGACTATCGCCAGTGACACATAACACATTGCGCACGCCCATCGCCGTCGCGCCGAGGATCTCACCTTGTAAACTTGCACGTGTGCGGTCACGTGCGGCAATTTGCATCACTGGTTCCGCGCCATTCTCGATGGCAAACTTACTGCACGCCCATGAGGTCATACGCGGGGTGGCGGAGGCATTATCGGTAAAGTTGATGGCGGTTACATACGGCTTCACGAGTTTGATATTCTCGATCAACTTTTTTGTGGACATGCTCAATGGCGGCGCGATCTCGCAAGCGACGACAAATTCTCCAGCTTTGAGTCCCTGCTCTAAAGCAGAAACAGGTTCGGTGTAGGCGGGAGCGTGGTATTTGCTATCGCCCTGCCACCAATCAGGTTGGCGCACAGTGCGGAAGATCAGATCCCAGGTCTTGTATCGTTTTTCGCCCTGGTCGAGGACAAGGCTTTTTATCACCTTGCCCGTGCCATGTTTGCGGACACAGGTGGCAACATCCTTCCACGTTTCTTCACCGACCTTTTCCCAATCTAATGGCGGGAGGACTTCAAGCAATTTTTCCTCCCGTCCCATTTTGAAGGAGCGCTCGTAAATCTTATACCAGATGCAGGGACGGGTCTTATCGACATAACAATGTTCAGGCGTCGAGCCGCCACAAGGACCATTACGCAAACCCTTGGGACATTCCATCGGGCAGATGAAGGCTGTTTCCTGCAACATGCAGTTTCCGCACATACGACAACCGAAGAGCGGACCTTTGAGCATGTATTCGAGATCTTCCATCAGCTTGTGGCTGAGGGGTTCTTCTTTAAATGGGGAGTAGGCTGGTTGCCAGCGTCGACCGGGTGTAAATATAGGCATGGTAACTCCAATTCTTCGCGCTGAGCGGAGGGCGAACGGTAGTGAGCCTGTAGTCGAAGCGCAGGTAACTTGTAAATGTAGACTTTACTTGAAACCTGTCCTTCGACTACGCTGCCAAAGATCGGCGGCTCCGCTCAGGACGAAAGTATTTAATTCATCAAATACGAATCCGCGTAGATCACTTTGTTCAACAGGATCTGCGTGGTTTTCCAGATCGCGGCTTGATCCAGGTCAGATAGGTCAAAATCTTCCAGGCAGGGTTCTTCGCCAGCCGCAATTCGATCTGCAATCTTATTGTAGACACCGGCAAGCGGATTACTAGTGTCTTTTGTCTCTATCCAGCGGATGACATCATTCTGCTTTTCATCGAACGGGTTGGCGATCATCATCTGCAACCCGACGCCCATCAGCATGGCGAGATAGACGCGGTTGATAAGCGGACGATTTTCGTTTGGCACAGCATTAGATACATTGCTCAAACCCACTGAAATTTGCGGCGTTGGGTCCCACGCATATTGCAGCGTGCGGACGGTTTCGATCAGATGCGGACAATATTGCTGGCAGCCCGAGCAGGTGAGCACGAGCGGATCGATGATGAGATCTTGCATGGGGAAGTCGATTTCCATCATGCGTGGGATCAACGCTTCGACAGCAATATTCACGCGCGCGTCCGCTTCGACAGGAATGCCTTCGCTTCGCATCGTCAACGCGATGACCTTCGCGCCGTATTTCTTCGCAAGCAGTGGAACTTTTTCCAGGCGCTCAGGCTCCGCCGATGTGGAATTAAGAATCGGTTGATTCTTCTTAATGGTCTTGAGCGCCGCTTCCATACCATCCACGTTGGTGGTGTCAATCGAAAGTGGAACGTCAACAACCGTTTCAACTGCCTCCACGATCCACGGGAAAACCTCCGCCCAATCTTTCTTGCGTGGACCGAGGTTGATGTCCACTGCGTTCGCGCCAGCCTCCACTTGTTTGACCGCCAGATCCATGAAGAATTCACGGTCTCTGTTGGTCAGGGCTTCTTTCACTTTCTCTGAGATGATGTGAATATTTTCGCCTATGATATACATGGTTTCTCCTTTCGTGATGTAAACAGGTAGACACGTATACACGTACACATGTTTCCCTGTTTACTTGTCTACTTGTTTGTCTTCCAATGCCTCCGCCACACTTGGAAACTTATTCATATCCGTATGCGGCAAAAATAATGCGGACGTAAATGCATCGTAAAACGAATTGTCCGCTGATAGTTCAATATAGGTCATGCGCTTTGCAATGTCTGTGATCTGTTCGCGTTTGCGCCAATCCAGCAATGCAAAATATGCACCTTTCACTGACGTGTTGCCTAGAAAATCAAATTGCTCCCACGGCATATCGGGCAGTAATCCGATCTGCACGGCTTTTTCCACGTTGATATATTTTCCGAATGACCCGCCCACCAAAACTTTTGAAACGCTTTCCAGTTGGATGCCGACGGTTTCAGCCAACACAGTGAAACCGGCATAGATGGCAGCTTTGGCGCGCAATAAATTATCGACATCGACTCGCGAGATGACAATGTCTTCGCCGGATTCGGACTCTGCGCCCCATGCCACCACATACTCGCCGCCATGCGCTCCTTCACGGACCCGAGGACTGCTCGCCATTAAATTCACGTTTCCCGCCTTATCCAGGATTCCGGTTAAGAACGCCTCTGACAGCAGGGATATCAATCCGCTGCCGCAAATCCCTTTGGGCTTGCCTCCGCCGATGACGCGGTACGTCGGCTCGAAGGTTTCGCCGTTGATCCATACTTCTTCGATCGCGCCTTGGGTGGCGCGCATCCCATTGACCACGCCCGCACCTTCGAAGGCTGGTCCGGCTGAACAGGCACACGTAACGAGCCAATCGTGGTTGCCGAGTACGATCTCGCCGTTGGTGCCCACATCCAGGAACAAGGTGATATCTTCGGCAACATCCAAACCAGATGACAATACCCCGGCGGTGATATCCGCACCCACGTAACTTGCCACACCGGGCAGACAGTCCACGCTGGCTTCGGGGTTGATGTTCAGACCCACATCGCGCGCCGCCAAGACCGGCGGATGGTTCACCACAGTAACGAATGGCGATAACCTGATACTCCCAGCAGGAATGCCCAGCAGTAAATGCATCATCGTGCTGTTGCCAGCAACCGTCGCTTTGACGATATTCTCCGGTTTGGCGTTCACACGCTTACAGGCTGTCTCTGCCAAATGGTTGATCGTATCCAACACACGCTGACGCAGATCATCCCCCCCGCCATTCTTGCTGGCATACATGATCCTTGAAATGACATCTTCGCCGCGCGCGATCTGTCCGTTGTATTCTGCGACCTGTGCGCGCACCTGCCCGGTGACAAGATCAACCAGCCACAACGAGACTGTCGTTGTGCCAATATCAATGGCTGTACCCCAGAGTGGGGAGTATTCATCCACGAGTCCGGGTTGCAGATCGATTAATCGAACGGAACGATTGCTCTCACTGTTTTCAAGGATGTTGGCAACATCTACCACTGCTGTGACATTCCACTCGCCTTTACGCAGGATATCGCCCATTCTTTGCAGGAGACTTAAGGAGCAGGTCATATGTTCAAAGCGCTGCCCCAAGTGGAAAGCAGTCTGCAAACGTGACCAGTCATCGGTTTGATCGTCCATGCTGGGCGGTATGAGTTCCAGCTGAATTCGTCGAACGGTTTGGTCATTTAGATATTCATACCCCTCTGGGACAGTGACTTCTGCAACAACGCGATCGGTCGTGAGTTTTCGTTCGATCTTCTCTTGCAGCGGAATATAGATCGAAACATCACCTTCGACCACGGTCTGACAGGCTAAGGCAAAACCCTGCTCGATCGCTTCCGTTGAAAGTCGTAAGGTGCTTCTTCTGCGAACGCTGCCTTCCGTTACTTGCACGGCACAACGACCGCAACGTCCCTGTCCGCCACATGGCTGACCAATTTCAATGCCCGCCAGATGTGCGGCATCTGCCAGCAATGTGTTGGTGGGGACTTGCACAACGGTGGGCGTTGGCGAGTCAGGTTGCGTGAAGGTGATGGTGTGTTGCATTTGTATGGGTAGGGGCGAAGCATTGCTTCGCCCCTACATAATCAATTCAATACATGCTTCATGAACGCAGGCAGGTCAACCGCCTCGCGCGGACCGACACGGATCTCCCAGCCCGCGAGTTCCTCTTCGAGTTCACCGGAGAGCACCGCAACATGACCGGGCAATACGATACGTTTCTTACTGACCTTGCTGGCAACGTCAAAGCCTTTGATGGCTTTGGCAATGCGCTCTGCATCGAACTTGCCTGCTGCCCATGCCGTGAGCACGGACATGCCTTCGGCATCGGTAACGAGCAGCCAGGCGGGTAAGCCGGAACCTTCCACTTCGTTGGCTACCGAGAAGTAGGTGATGCTGAAGTTGGTTGTGACCAACACCGGGCTATCGGGTTTGGGCGAGTTGATCTCGTAAATGCCGGGTTGAACCTGAATCGGCTTCTGCGGATCGGTATAAATATTTTCGCGCAAGACGAGCAACGGATAGATCATCTCGGGCGCAAAGGTGTCGAGCACCACAAAACCGGCATACTTGGAAATGGCTTGCGCGGCATAGACCGCTTCTTTATCCAGTCCGTTCTGAGCGGCGAAGAAGATGGTTGGGTAACCCAATGGCTTGAAATTGGATTTCAATGCGAGTCGTCGAGCTTGCGTGGAGCGGGTCAGCCATTCGCCGAGGTTCTTTCCGCCGAGGTCGAGCACCATATCCTCCACACCTTTGGCTTGGACTTTTTGTGTCAAATCTGCGAGGGCATCGAGTGTGTCGGCTTTGACGACGAGTGAAGCTTTATGTTTCTTGGCGATATCTGCCAAGGCTTCGTAGTTGGATGAATCGGCAGCGTAGATCAGAGTCCCTTCGCCAGCGAGCAGGCTGAGGCTTGAGTCGAGAAGCGCAGCATCATTTCCAATTAATAGGAGCGGACGTTTCGTCACATCCCTCACGGCTTTGACAGCGGTAACTAAATCTCCATCCGCTTCAATGGCAAAACCATCGAGAGTGAAATCCATACCCACGTAATTGACTTTATAGGCATCGGCAGTTGCGACCTTCCTGGCGAGATCGGGGTCGCTGGCTTTGACGCGCAGGAAGAGACCGGGCTTGTTGTAAAAAGTTTTTTCATGACGGAACATCACGACTTCGTTGCCAACTTTGACTTCGGTGCCATTGGCTTTAAGTGTGATGAGGCGAATGGGCGGCGCAGCCGATTCAGCGAGTTGCTTCTTGGAAGCTTCGCTGACATACGGGCACGAGCCGAGTTCAACTTGTTTGGCGGCAAGTTTCATCGCGAACGCGAGACAAGTGGGGAAGCCGCATTCCTTGCAATTGGTCTGCGGGAGCATTTTGTAAATTTGGATTCCTGAGAGTGCCATATGATTCTCCTTATCGCGCTGAGCGGAGGGTTGAGTAGCCCGAATGATTTAGAGGGCGTATCGAAACCTGAAGTCGAAGCGCAGTTTCATGTAAATAAAATATTATTTGAAACATCGTCCTTCGACTGCGGTCTCGACGATTACGTCTCGACCTCCGCTCAGGACGAAAAAATTATGTAATCATCAATTCTTCGATCGCTTCCTTGATTCGTTTTACCGACTCAGGATGCCTCAATACAATAATATCTGCACCTGATTCAACCAGCGACATCGCGGTGAGCGTTTCCCAATTGATCGAGCGGTTCTTCCAATCACCCCAGGCTTCGGGCACACCTTCGCCAACTTTGGCTTCCTTGGTTTTCCAGGCTTCAAAGCCGGGCGTGACCAGCATCGGAAATTGAGTCATCACATCGCCTTGCAGTGCGGCGAGTCGCAGCCGTTCCATCACCGAGTAACCATACTCAATGCCATAACCGAGCGCACCTGTAGTTGGGTCCATGATGATGCGGTCCTTGGGCATGCCCATATCGCTGATGAGAATGTTCAATTGCTTTGAGAGATTCACGTCCATTGGCGCGCGCGATTGTACGAGGTGTCCGTTCGCCATGGCGGTCGCAACGATCGTGCGATAATTTTTATCTTCGCAGATGCCCAGCAGGATCTTTTCGCCTTTCGTCGCTTCAGAAACTGGTACAAGCAATTCATTATCTTTTTCAGCCTGTCCCAGTCCCCAGACGGCAAGTGGCAAACCCGTTGCGCCCAATACGGATTTGACGACTCGCACCGCATCTTCGACCGTATCTTCAACGCTCAAGGTCAGGACGATGAGATCTGCTCCCGCTTCTTCAGCCTTCTGCGCCCATTGGGCGGGATCTGTCATCGCTGCGCCCCACGCTTCCACCAGCAATGCTGACCAGTCTTCCGGCTTGCGTGATTTGATTTCGATCGCAATGACGGGTTTATGCGGTGTCGGCGCTTCGTATTGCAGATACGGCATGGTCGTTTGACCACCGACGGTGATAGTCTTTGTGCGTGTGCCGCCCTCCGCCGCTGTCGCACCGATGGTGATGGTCTTGATGTTTCCAGGCCATTTATCTTTGGGTATTTCAATTGGCATAATGATTCTCCTTTTTCATCTATGTCGTTGCGAGCCCGAATGGGTGAAGCAATCTCAGCTAACCTTTAATCGCGCAATTACATGCGAAGATAAGATTGCTTCGCTCCGCTCGCAATGACATTATATTAATCCTGCTTTACGACGTGCTTCATCTCTTCGTTCAATAAATTGTTCAATCGGTGACTTGCGTTCTGCTGCGAGACCAAGATCCTTCAGGTCCTTTTCATCTTTCGCGGCGATGTGACGCAGGATATGCCGATAGGAAATAAAAGCCGCAGGATAGATGATCCCTGCAGAGTTATGCATCATATAAGCGATACGGATCCCCATATCTTTCATCATTTGCGCGGCGACCGTGAGTGGAATATCTGCTCCCAACTCGGGGACACCTTCACTCATGATGTCCTCGGCTTTGAGTTCGTCGAGGTTGTCCTTGCCGTACGCCGAGACCAATTCCTGTTCGCCAACTACTCCTATACCGTGACCTTCCGCATCCAGCACGCACATCGCTTCGACGTGATGTTCGAGCAGGAAGCGCGCGATGTCCTTTATGGGCGTTTCCCATTTACAGGTCGGCACGCCGACGGTCATCAGGTCACGGACGAGTTTCATGGTTTTGTGATTTCAAAATAATCGAACAAACCGACTAAATCTGCATTGTCATCGCCTTCGCTGTCCGCATTGGTTACGCCCAGCCCGACCCGTTTGAAAATGAAGTAGTTTCCAAACCTGCCCAATCTCTGCCATTGATCGGGTTTGGTCGCAAAACTTCCAGTAATAACGTCATCCTTATATTCCAATCTCAAGTACAAATCAGTTTCTTGAAGTGCGATCATGTAAGCGCTCCCCGCACCGCCAATCTTATATTCCATGTAAACACCATTACCTTTGGTGTTGCAAGGGGCACAGTAGCCGCGGTTGATAGCAACAAAATTCTGTGTATCTTCATAGAGATAGATAGTGGCTTGTTGAAAATTAGCAACTGGAACGGCGTTAAGATGTACGGTAATGACAAAATTACCTTCTGGCAATTCTCTCCACAACAGATTCGATTGTGCCTGACCATACAGAAGAGCAGTATCTTCACCAAGGATTTGCAGCCAGCCATCTGAAGTAATGCTCCATCGGTCTGTGTTTTCGTTTTCCCATATCCAGCCAGGCTGCAATGCGCCGTTGAAGTCATCGCGAAATATCTGGTTTTCCGGTGTGGCAGTTGGAATAACAGTTGCTGTCGGTTCGGGTGTGAATGTCACAGTGGGCGCGGGAGTCAAAGTCGGTGGAATGGATGTATCAGTCGGCGCCAATGTGGGAACCGATGTATTCGTAACTTGAACTGTTGGAACAACTGAACCTCCACAAGCTGCGAGGAACAGAGAAATCAATACCACCTCAAAAAAGATGTGTTTCTTCATAATTTTGTCTCCTTTCTTGCTAGAGACGAGAGAGCGCTTTTAGGGTTTCATTTCGCTCATGGTTATCAAGTTGAAGAGTTGACACGCTGAACCGTTCAACTTGATAACCTTCCAACGTACCTACTAGATTTAAAACATCGGCTCCAACGCCATGGCGGGATGATTGTGCGCCTCGAGCCACGCAAGCAATTCGTCAACCGTTGTCACATTTCGTTCGTCCGCTATCCGTTCCAACAAATCGGGGTCGCCTTCGCGTTCGCAGACTTGTTTGAACTCGTCGTTCATGGATTGCTTCAGCACGGATGACATCCACACCACGCGTTTGAAGCCACCATCGGATGAGATGAACTTGGGGCTGATGAGATAGAACTTGCCCACACCCATCACACCGGGGGTTTGCATCCCACCGCCCGCGATGCCAGCGAGAGTCGAGAAGGTCATGCCCGCCGGAGTCATGGAAGTGTCTTCACGCGAAACGACCATCACACCGTTTGCCTCAGGGATGAGCATGACGATACATTCAAAACATCCGCACGCCGTCATCGGGTTTTCCATAATGGAATACATCGAGACTTCATTGACTACGCCATGCGAACCAATCTTGGCGTAATCGTTCGTGCCTTGCCAGTAGCCTTTTCTGTCATCAAGTTGTTTGCCGAGTTTGATGGGCTGATTCGGTCCAGTGGGATTGATGCTGAACGACGCTTTGCAGTCCAGCCAGTTGTACGCGCCGCACAGACCGAGTCGTTCAGGCGAAACCACGCACACATGATTCGGCGCGAACGATTGACACAGTGTGCATGAATAGAACTCATCCACTTTGTTGTCGGTCAGGTCGGCGAGACGTTTGTTGCGGAAGTCATATGACGCGCGTGCCTTCTCCAGCCATTCGGCATGAAGCGCAGATTCGGTGACGATGGTCACCTGGACTTTATCCACAATCGCGCCGAAGTCTTCATGGAAGCGGGCGTGCAGAATTTTGCCAAACGATTCAAGACTAAAGCCTTTATCTGCCGCGGCATTCGAAATGCGGATCCACGCGATATCACGTTGACCGACATGCTGTATCCCGCTTGCGCCGTTCACAAAGTAATGGACTTGTCTCTCCAACACCGGTTCAAAGTCCTGTTGCATTTGTCTGCCTGCGACCTTGATGATGATTCCCAAATCCATGGAACCTTGCGCGGCGACATTCGAGAAATCACTCCTGATGACTTCGATCTTGCCATCGGTGACCTCATCCAGTTTCGCCATGTACAGATATTCAAACGCACGGCTACGTTTGCCGCCGAATTCGACGCGCAGATCCGCCTTGCGGACAACTTCACCTTCGAAGGCGGAGCCGTACGGCACAGGCACATCGACGTTCGAGACTTTCACTTTGACGCCGCGCACTTCGATACATTTTTGCACGAGGCGTTCGGCTTTTTCCAAGTCATCTTTGCCATCGATCGCCTCGAATGGCATGGAAACAACATGTTCATAGGTCGTCACACCGGTCGGCAAAATCTCTGGGATAACCGTATCCGCAATGACTGGGAAACCAAAGTTGATCGCGCCAGCCGCCGCGGCATATTTCAGATCATCCACTTCGCCGAGGGCGAGCACGAAAGCAAATACGCGTTCTTTGTTGTACAACAAAATTTCGCGTGACATGCCGGGTTTCATGCCGCCAAAAGTTAATGCGGAGCGAGTGGCGAAACCTAAAGCATAAATCGCAGAGATGGTGTCTGTCCCAAATGGGACGGTAAACGTGTTATAGCCAAGTTCCACACCTTCTTCTTGCAGTTGATGGATGATGCTGCGTCCATTCACGTTGCCGCACAGGAAGGTAAGGATGTTGCGGCGTTGTAATTCGCGCACGATCTTTACAGCAGTCGCGTTGTTCTTCGCGCAGCCGACGATCGCGGCAAAACCTGGCATGCGACCGTCCACCAATTGAATGCCCCATGAACGTAATTGAATGTCATCAATGGGACCATTCAAGTGTCCATCCAGATTCTCGCCTCCGCTTTCAGGGCTGGTGAAGGCTGTACCGCCCGAGAGTTTAAAACCGGGCATGGGTTCAGGTTGAAGCCCATAAGCGAAGCGCACCGCTTCAATCGTCTCTGCGGCGAGAAGCGTTGCCATACCTGAGTCAAGCGTCTCACCAAGATAAGGAGTCCATTTTGCAAACGCAGGCATCGGGTGCAGTAAGTCCCGTGCATATTTCACAACGAATTTCAAATCGCCCAATTTTTCTATCGACTTGCCGGTCATGCCGAGGATGGTGGGGAGGTAGTAAGCAGTATTGGGGAACGAAACGGGCGTATCGGCGCCCTTTTCATTCAGCGCCCGGTTGAGCATCAGTTCGGCTTCAGTGACAAGCGCATTCGCGCCGCGCATTGCACGAGTAGCAATATATTTTGACATGATAGGCTCCTAGTCCGCGGCTACGCCGTAAATAGCTGTGCGTCGTTGCTCAAGAGGCAACTGCTCTAATTCAAGCATCTTCGCATCACCCGAGCGACCAAACTTATTCGGGTCATATTCAGGCAGACCCAACGCCGCGCGCTTTTTGTCGATGTGTTCAAGCGTTTTGCGAATCATCTCATCAGGGTTGGGGATGAACTCGAGCTTGCCGCCATAAATTTTCTCCCAACCCTCACTGATATATTTCAACACCAGGTCGCTATCGTTGATTCGATCAGGCATACCGCTCACCGGTGAAGCGCCTCCGAAGATCACATACGCGCCGGATGCCACGCAGTACGCCGCGATCGCCAGCGCCTTCTCGCTCATCCATTCGGGCGCAAGCCCCACAGCGGGGACTTGATCAATATCATCGCCCAAGCCGCCCTCTTCAACCATTTGTGTGAGCACGGTTAGGATGCGCGTATTATCCACGCATGAGCCCATATGGAGGACGGGTGGGATGCCGACCGTTTCGCAGACTTCTCGCAATCCGTTTCCGACTTCGGTAAGGCCTGCTTCGCCCAAAAGGAGTCCCAGCTTGCCCGCAGCGATTGCGCCGCAACCGGTTTGGACAACGAGCACATCCTGCTTGAGCAATGCCTTCACAACTTTATTGTGCAGATAATCTTGCGATGAACGCGGATTGTTACAGCCTACGATCGCCGCCACACCGCGGATGCGACCGGAAATGATCGCATCATTCAACGGACGGAACGACGCGCGATACGAACCGCCCAGCATATAGTTAATATATTCATGCGAGAAACCGGGGATGACACTCTCTTTGATCTGAGGAATGCGCACCTTGGCTGATTCACGATTCTTGAAATTATCAATGGCGACTTTCAGAATTTGCTTGGCGATGGTCAAGGCTTTGTGTTCGTCAAACTCAATATGAGTAGCCCCTTTGATCTTGACCTTTGGTGATGTGGTGATGATCGCGGTGTGGAAGTTCTGGGCGAGTCCAACCAATGCCTGCATGATGCACTGCACATCCACAACCATCGCTTCGACCGCGCCGGTCATGATCGAGAGTTCCTGATGTAAGAAGTTGCCGGCCGCCGGAATGCCCTGGCGCATCAGGATTTCATTCGCTGTGCAACAGATGCCCGAAAGGTTGACGCCATTTGAGCCCGCGGCTTTGGCGTAGGCAATGATCTCTGGATCTTGTGACGCAGCAACCAGCATTTCGCTCATGGATGGTTCATGTCCATGCACGACCACGTTGACCATGTCTTCTTTAATAACGCCGAGATTGGCTTCGCCCAAGATCGGTGCAGGGGTGCCAAATAAAATATCCGAAATATCTGTGGCGATCATTGAACCGCCCCAACCGTCCGCGAGCGAAGTTCTAATCGCATGATTCAAGATGTGTGCCGGGTCCTGATCGTCGCCGATGTGTGTGCGGTGTAAGGCTTCCACGACTTCACGGTCCACGCCACGGGGCCAGACGTTTTGTTCGCGCCAGATCTGCTGGCGCTTCTTCGGCGCGCGGATGGCAGGAACAAGTTCGCCGCGTTGCTGACCAAATTGCGCAATGTACAAGTCCGCCAGATCATTAGCGATTTCTTCGGGTGCGCGCCCTTCGATCTTGATGTCATACTTGGATGCAACGATCCGTAACTTGGCGACGTCACGAATGGAGTAGCCTTCTGACTCTTTATTGGCAGTTGCCTTTAAAAGGAAAGCCATATCGCGTCCGTGATCGGAATGTGCCGCGCTGCCAGCTGCGATGGCGCGGGTCAAATTGCGCGCCTGGATGGTATCCAATGTCGCGCCACATACACCGACTTCACCGCTCTTGGTCAAACGGCAGGGACCCATACCGCATTGCTTACAGCACATCCCTGCGCCGCCGATGTTGCATGGCACCATGTTATCGGCGCGCGTGAAGGCTGTGCCGATGCCCAATTCTTCCGCGCGGATCAGCATCTGCTGTGCGGCGGGGTCAGTTGAAAATTCTTCGATGGTGCGTTTCTTAGCCATGGTTCACCTCCTCGTCCATCTTGACCGTGCCCATGCCCGGGCATTGCCAAAGTGGACGACCCTGATAGCTGACCTTTTGACCAAAGCTGACAGTCTGTTTAATTGTTTCGTAAGTGGCGGTATGCCGGAAGAAGGGTTTTTGTCCATCCCCTTGTTGAGCCGCACTCCCCAGCTCGATCGGGATGGTCCATTCACCTAGATAGCCGGCTTCATCCAGCTTGATGGCAATTTGTAAATCATTGATCTTGGTTTCGTCGTAGTTCACTTCAATGATCTGAAATGCACTGCTGGCATAAACATCCGCGACCCCCTCTAGTTCCAATAAAATTCGCCTCACCTCTGTAACGTGATGATCCGCATAGAGCACAGGCGCGTCAAAGGTTTTTGTCTTCATGAGACACCTCCATAAAATGGTTTGGGTAAATCTCGAACGAAGACACCTCTAAAGGTATAGACTCTTCTCTTGCTATAATTCTAGCATCTTGGTTCCCAGTGAAAGTGTGCAAATTGTCATCATAAAAACGGATAAATGTACCTAACTCAGGTTAATTATGAATTATGGGTTGTGAAATGTATATAATGAAACTGATATGTCTGCTTTTGGAAAGGATTGGAAGCCGTCTCGTTCTGGTCAAGTGGATGCGCAATTCGCAGCGCGTGTGGATGAGTTGCGGTCAACGCTTCGGTTCCAGCAACCAGGCCTGATAGCCGAACGAAGCGGCATTCCCTATCTGACGTTTGGTCCGGGCCGCGGCGAGTTGCATATCCCGTTTTGGGAAGAGGTCTGCATCCTGTCTTTCCCTGAATTGATCGGCTACAACACTCACGATGACCAGCTCCCCGATTTTCAACAAGCGCTCTTGTTATATTATCTGATCACTGCCGATGGCGCGCCGATCACGAACAAGTGGGTCTCGTTCGCAGACCTGCCCGATGGCCGCATGTATAATGCGGCGTTCCAAGGCTATAGCGGAGACGAAGTCGTCAAGGCATTTGGGTTTGATCTGGATGCGTTCAAATCAGCTTGTTTGAAGGTAGGCGGCAAGTCTGTTGATATCGGTAGTGCATCTTTCGTATTTCAGGCGTTACCGCGTATGCCTTTGATGATCACCTACTGGCTAGGCGATGAAGATTTTCCATCTTCCTGCAAAATCCTGTTCGATGAGTCAGCCTGTCATTATTTGCCGATTGATGCCTGTGCCATTCTGGGGAGTATGCTGGTTCGGAAACTAAGTCATTCTTAATTCGGCTAAATGGAGGAATTCTGTCACTATTCTACGGGGCGGGTGGAATGTAGAATGATTGTGATAGGAGCATATTATGAAACTCGCCATTACAGGGAAAGGCGGCGTGGGCAAGACCACGCTCACAGCTTTACTCGCGCAAGCCTATGCGGATATGGGCAGACAGGTGCTTGCCGTGGATGCAGATCCATCCCCGTGCCTTGCAGGCGCCTTGGGCTTCCCTGCAGAACTGCGCGCGCAACTTCACCCCATCGCTGAAATGGATGCGTTGATCGAAGAACGCACGGGCGCGAAACCGGGGACAGCCGGTGGCTTCTTCACGCTCAATCCGCGCGTGGATGATATCCCCGAACGTTTTAGCGTTTTGCATCGTGGTGTGCGCCTGCTTGAAATGGGTAGTGTCGAGTTGGGTGGCTCGGGTTGTATCTGTCCCGAGGCAGCCATGCTCAAAACGCTTTTCACACATCTGCTTTTTCGCAAAGACGAAATGTTATTGCTGGATATGTATGCGGGCGTCGAACATCTCGGTCGTGCCACCGTGGACTTCGTTGATGCGATGTTGGTCGTCGTCGAGCCGACTCGTCGCAGTCTCGGCACAGCCGCGCAAATCAAGAAGTTGGCGAACGACATCGGTTTGATGCGCTTATATCTAGTGGGGAATAAAGTCCGTAATGAAGATGAAGTCAGATTCCTTGAGAATGAAACGCCGGGTTTACCGTTGTTGGGTTATTTGCCCGCCGATTTGAAAGTACAAGAGGCAGACCGACTCGGCGTCCCTGTATATGATTATGTTGAAAGTTTGAAACTCTCCACCGAACAAATCATCAAGATGGTTAATGAGTTAACGAACGATGAGGTGATGGAATGACCACCACAATCGCACTGGCTGGAAAAGGCGGCGTCGGCAAAACCACCATCTCAGGCATGATCATCAAATATCTTGCCCAGCATCAAACCGGCAGCATCCTCGCCATTGATGCTGACCCTTCATCCAATCTAAATATGGTCCTGGGACTTGATCTCGAATGGACCGTTGGTGATATCCGCGAAGATATGTTGGAGCAGGTGAAGTCATCGCTCTCGCAGGGTGGCGCCGCGATGGGGACCATGCCCGGTGGCGTCAATAAACGCGATTATCTAGATTATCAAGTCCGTTCATCATTGGCGGAAGGTTCACGCTTCGATCTGATCGCCATGGGGCGCGGCGAGGGACAAGGCTGTTACTGCGCGGTCAATCACAATCTGCGTGAAGTCATTGATGGCATGAGCAAGCATTATGCCTATGTTGTAATAGATAATGAAGCTGGCATGGAACATCTCTCGCGCCGCACCACGCGCGATGTGCAACATTTATTCATCGTCAGTGACCCCACGCAGCGCGGATTGGTCGCCGCAAAGCGCATCGCCGATATGCGTAAGGAACTTGGCATCAATATTGAGCATGCTTATTTGATCATCAATCGCGTCAACGGCGAACTGCCCGCGCCGCTTAATGCTGAGATCCAAAAGATGGATGTGCCACTTTTGGGTGTTGTCTCAGCCAATGATGACCTGGCTACTTTTGAATTTTCTGGCAAGCCCTTGGTTGAATTGGGCGATGAGTCGCCTGTCTATCAAGCGGTTGCGACGATGATGAACCAGGTTTTGAAATAGGTCATCCGCGCTTCAAGATATTTCCTGTTTCTGCAAGCATTTCAAATACCCGGTCCGCCACTTCAATGGATGTGGACCCCAGTCCGCAAGCCGGTGCGATCAAACTGCGACTCGCAAACTCTTCAGCGTTGATCGTGACCCCGCGCGCCGCGGCTTTCTCAACGATCAGCTTGATCCCGTTTCTCAATCTGTCAGCCAGCCCAAGCGGAGTCTCGTTAAAGATCTGTTCGTTGTTCGGGATAATTCCCCAGCAAATATTTCCACCACGATCCAGATATGCTCTTAATTCAGTGGGGTACAGCGCAAGATTCTCGATAAAGCCATACGCATCGAGATTTAGAATATCAACCTTCGTTCCCAACAACACGCTCCAATCGGTGTTCGCGCAACAATGGATTCCAGAAACTCCGCCCTCGGTGTGGATGGCATCGAAGACTTCATCGAGGTAAGCCACCACCTGCTCACGACTCAAACTGATGAATGCGGAACCAAAAGCCGCCATATACGGCTCATCCAAAAAGAGGATCACTTTTGGTCGCACGGATTTCAACTGGCGTATCTGCCAGCGCGCATTCATGCTCATGTTCTTGATGATGGCATCTGCCAACATATCATTATACAAACTGGCACGCAGATCCTGATCGGTCACGGTTAAGCCAAAGGAGATCGGTCCCGTAACTTGTCCCTTCGCCCATTGACCGTCCGTTTGACGGAGCGTTTCCAGCATGGCAAAGAATCCATGGGCATAATCGGGGAGCAGGGCAAAGTTCTCTACATCATCTGACAAAACCGGCGTATAGAAAGCTTCCAGCGCATCCGTGATATCCGCATTGGTGTTGAAGTAAACCTTCTCCTGAACTGCATCTTCACAAATGGCAGGTAGAGTGGGGGAATACTGGGCATACATGCTCTCGTGAAAAGAACGATGTGGCAATTGGGGCCAAGCCGGAACATCCAAAAGGTTTTGTAGATACCCGGTCAAGCCATTCAGGGTTGCATGAGGCATACTTCCAACGTGCGTGGTGAGAAAATTAAATTCTGTCATTGATTTAGTATAGGATGAAAATGAAGCGGGGGTAATTGACGAAAATCACGGAGTTTGTAATATTAATTGGTTGGCGATGTTTTCTCGTTAATTTTTATTTCCCCAACAGGCCCTTTTGTGCCGCGACAGCGATGGCAGCAGCGCGCGAATCGACCCCCAGCTTGTTGTAAATACTTGCGAGATGTGCTTTCACCGTCCGCTCGGAGATGCCGAGTTGGATAGCGATTTCTTTACTGCGTTCGCCATGCGCGACAGTTTTTAGTACTTCGAGTTCACGGTCGGTCAGGTTTGTAGGCTCGGATGATCTTGGTTCAGCCGCAGGCATATTCGTCCGTAATAGGACCCGCGCCATGATCTCGGGTTTTAGTAATGTTTCACCGCGCGCCGCAGCGCGGATGGTGTTGAATAACGTGTTGCGGTCTGTATCTTTCAAGAGGTAACCGTGTGCGCCCGCCTGCAATCCGCGAAACATAAGTTCATCTTCGTTGAAAGTAGTCAGGATTACAACCGCGATATGCGGTTGATCCACGCGCAGTTTTTCGATGGCGCTCAAGCCGTCCATGTTGGGCATGCGCAGGTCCATGAGCACAACATCGGGGTTTAATTTTTGGCAAAGGCTGATTGCTTCGCTGCCATCCGAAGCTTCACCCACAAGTTCCAGATCATTTTCTGTTTCGAGGATTAGGCGCAAGCCCTGACGAATGATGAGATGATCGTCGGCAATCAATATCTTAATCATAGCGGCGCTTCGACTGCGCTATCGCTCCGCTCAGCGCGAATAGGAATTTCGATTTTCAAAGTGGTGCCATTGTTATTATGGATTTCAAAACTGCCATTTACTAAACGAACACGTTCTTTGATTCCGAGAATCCCATAATGACCGGATGGAATGGCAGCCGCATCAAAACCCTGACCATCATCCTGAATCGTGACCAAAAGATTTTTGTCTTTCATCCTGACCTCTACTGCCACATTGTGTGCCTGGGCGTGATTGGCAACGTTGGTGAGCGCTTCAGCTACAGCGCGGACCAAGGTCTCTTTAACACGATCAGGCAACGGCGGAATCTGGTCCGCGTGAAAAAGGATGGGGATGCCGGTAGCGTTGGTGAAGCGGGAAATCTCAAGGCGTAGTGCAGAGTCTAGATTATCCAAAGAAGATTGACGGAGATCATCAATGGCGCGACGTGCATCGGCGAGGGTGGAACGAGCTTGCACCATGGCATTGCCAACAATGGACTGCGCCTTCGCGTGATGGTTGTTTGTGAGGTGCGCATCGGCGGCTTCGAGTTGCAGGATGAGTCCGGCGAGACCTTGTGAAAGGGTATCGTGCAATTCACGCGCCATGCGTTGGCGTTCGGCGGCGATGGTGAGATCTTCAACACGCGCGGCATATTCGGTTAATTGCTGGTTGGCTTTTTCGAGTTCAGCGGCCAGTGCTTCAGCCTGTTCGCGTGCTTCGGCTTGACGCACATATAACGTGACGTACATGCTGATGAAGATGACAATGGGGATGATAGTGAGCAGCCAATAGAGCGCACTATCCGCATTGCCGAATAAAATAAAATTTATAAGCGAAAGGGCTAAATAATAAAGTGTGGATAAAACGCCCCGACGGCTGATACCGAGGAAGCCAATGGTTTCGCCAATGAGTGCCATATACAGCGAAAACACCATACCGGTATTTTGAGAGAGGTAGGTAATAATGAAGGCAAGCAGACCCTGCCCGATGATATAAATTAGTTTGCGGGATGGAACTTGAATGATGCGAATCACCAGCCAATGCAAGGCAATATGCCCAGCCATGAGAATGGTAAATAAGACTGCCAGCCAGGATTGGCGCAAGGTGAGATTCTGGGTGAGCGTCATAACATACATGCCGATCAGGACCAGCGTCATGAATGCGAAGAAGATGCGGTAATCCTGTTCGATCTTGAGCGGTGATTCTTTTTGGAGTTTCATGGCAAATCGATTGTATCGCAGAAGCGCTTTTGTACCATTGGTCGTGCGAACACTGTACGAAAGGACAATGTGCGCTTTCCCGAAGGCGCAATGGCGATGGGAGATGGTGGTTTGTATACTGAGGGGGAAAGTGAGCCGTGATCAGTAATTGGTGAACAGGATGAATCCCTGACATTTGACAGATGTATTCGTTCTGCAAAAACTGTACGCTGAGTTGGCGATTTTTTTGAAGGAGATAAACCATGTCATATGCAATCGAAGTGAAGAATCTCAAGAAATCATTTGGCGATCTACAAGCCGTGCAGGATGCAAGTTTTCGAGTGGAGGCGGGTGAAGTGTTGAGCTTGCTCGGTCCGAACGGTGCAGGGAAGAGTACGACCATCTCGATGTTATCGGGTTTGCTTGCTCCGACGAGCGGTGATGGCTGCATTATGGGTCATTCGATCATCCGCGAACCGGAAGCAGCAAAGAAAAGCCTGGGCGTGGTGCCGCAGGATATTGCGTTGTATCCTGATCTTTCGGCGCGTGAGAATTTGGTGTTCTGGGGGAAGATGTATGGCTTGCGCGGCGCAGTGTTGAAAACCCGTGTTGACGAAGTGCTGGAGATCATCGGGTTGGCTGATCGCCAAAAAGATCATGTTGGCAAGTTTTCAGGTGGCATGAAGCGGCGTGTCAATATTGGCGCGGCATTGCTCCATAAACCTGCGGTCATTATTATGGATGAGCCGACGGTGGGTATCGATCCGCAGTCACGCCGTCACATTTTGGATAACGTCAAAGATTTGAATCGGCAGGGCATGACTGTGTTGTACACCACGCATTACATGGAAGAAGCCGCGGAACTCTCGAACCATATCGCCATCATGGACAAGGGCAGGGTCATTGCTTATGGCACGCACGATGAGTTGATCAAGATGGTCGGCGAACAGACTCGTATTGATGTCACGCTTAACACAGAAGCTGAGAAGGTCCTGACAGCGTGGCGAGCAACCGAAGGCGTTTCAAAAATTGATTCGCTGGATGGAAAAGTAACGGCTCTCGTTGACGACTCGAATCGCGTTCTGCCTCGTTTGTTTGAAGCTGCCGCGAAAGCCAATGTGCGTATCACCTCCGTGGATATCCAGGAGCCGAATCTTGAGACCGTGTTCCTGCATTTGACTGGGCGTGCGCTGAGGGATTGATGATATGTAGGGGCGAGGTCCTCTCGCCCCGGGCGGGGAGACCCCGCCCCTACGGAGATACAATATGAAAATACTAGATATTGCCTTCAAAGATCTGACCCGTTCCTTCCGTAGTGCGTTTGCCATCGGGATGATGGTGGTCGCACCGCTGATGTTGACGGGGCTGATTTATTTTGCGTTCGGCGGGATGTCCAGCGGGGATGTGGGCATGACTGCGATCAAAGTGGGTGTGGTCAATGCAGATCAACTTCCGTCCGACTCGGTGCTTGATGCGCCGATCGGTGACAACATCCGCTCGATGTTTTTTGATGACAGCGTGAAATCATGGATTGAAGCAAGTGATTATACAGATGAAGCCTCTGTTCGTGCGGCGGTTGATAAACAGGAAATTGGCGTTGCAGTCATCATTCCACAAAACTTCACGACAAGTTACATGAGCGGTGAAAAAGATGTGCAAGTGCTGATTGTCAACGACCCAACATTATCCATTGGACCTGCTGTCGTCGAAGATATGGTTACGATGATGGTGGATGGTGTCGCGGGTGGCGGCATTGCCATTGAAACGATCATGGAACGCTTGCAGGCGAATGGCACTCAACCTGATCCCTCGCAAATCCCAGCATGGATCGAACGCTATACCAATTGGTACAGAGATTTTCAACGCAACTTATTTCATAATCCTGACAAAGCTGCGCTGGTAGTTGTCGCGCCTTCGGCTGGTGAAACCGAAACCGCCGACCCGCTTACACAGATGATGGGTTTGACGATGGCGGGGCAGATGATCTTCTTTGCTTTCTTCACGGGCGGCAATTCAATGATGTCCATTTTGCGGGAACATGAAGAAGGCACACTCGCGCGACTCTTCACCACTCCCACCGACCGTACAAAAATCCTAATGGGAAAATTCGTCGCAGTCTTTATTACGGTGCTCTTGCAAGGTTTGGTGTTGATGATTGCAGGTCGCTTTGCGTTTGGCGTCCAATGGGGCAAGCCAGTAAGCATTGCTTTGGCGCTGACTGCCCAGGTATTTGCCGCAGTGGGGTTGGGTGTTCTGCTGATCTCGTTCGTCAAGAGCACCAAACAAGGCGGACCCGTGTTGGGCGGCGGCTTGACGATGCTAGGCATGTTGGGCGGTTTGTTCACAGCCAACATTCCCGGTGGTATGCCCAAAGCGTTCGATGCCATCGGCAATTTTATTCCGCAAGGCTGGGTGCTGAAAGGCTGGCGCATGGCACTCGATGGCAGTAGTGCTGGTGAATTGCTGGTTCCATTCCTCGTGACAGTCGCAATGGGCATCATTATGTTCGCCATTGGCGCGATGATGTTCAAGAGGCGCTACGCGTAATATTGTGCAGGGACACAGCGGCGCTGTATCCCTACGGAGAATTTATTATGAGAATACTTGATCTTGCCTTCAAAGATTTATCACAGATGCTGCGCGACAAACGGTCGCTGTTGTTCATTGTTGCCATGCCGATCATCTTCACGATCTTTATGGGATTTGCCTTTCGTGGCAATTCTCAAAGTGACGAAGAAACGGATAATCGGATTCCGCTCGCTCTGATCGACCCGCAGCCTGACTCCCGTTTAAATAAAATGTTCTTCACCCGCTTGGAATCTTCTGACTCGATCAAGATCATTGCGATGAGGGAAGACGAAGCCATGGATGCGTTCCGCAAGGGCGAAGTGGCTGGGGTGCTGGTCATCCCTGATGGGTTCAGCGAACAGGTTGAGGCTGGGAAAGAAGTGCAGCTGAGTCTTGTCGCAGAAGCCTCATCTAGTGCAGGGCAATCCATTTACCAGTTGTTGCGAGTCCCGATATCCCAATTGATGAGTGCCGTGGAAGTCGCACGCATCAGTGCGGCGGTACAGTCGAATCCCGATGAATATATTCCATCCATTGAACTGGCATGGAGTAAATGGGACGAGAACTCGAAGTTGAGCTTGGTGCGTGTGGAACAGGCGGTCGCCGCTGAAACAGAATCAGAAGATTGGACTGGGGGTAATCCATATAATCAAGCCTCACCGGGGATCCTTGTGCAATTCGCGATCTTTGGTTTGATCACGTCCGCGCAAATTTTGGTGCAGGAGCGCAAGACGCGTACACTGCAACGCTTGATGACGACTGCCATGAAGCCGTGGGAGATCGTGGCGGGACACATGCTGGCAATGTTTGCGTTGACCTTTTTGCAGACGGCGATGTTGGTAATCTTTGGTCAACTTGCGTTGAACGTAAATTATCTGCGCGAACCGCTTGGGACACTGTTCGTTTCGGTTGCGCTGGGGCTGTGGGTCGCGTCAATGGGTCTGCTGATCGGCGTGATCGCAAAAGGCGATGAACAGGTGATTCTGTATTCGATGATCGCGATGTTCCTGTTTTCTGCGATGGGTGGGACGTGGTTCCCGCTGGAAGCCGCAGGTGGAGCGTTTGCTACGATCGGTAAGGCAATGCCCTCTGCCTGGGCGATGAATGGCTATCAAAATATCTTGATCCGCGGCTTGGGATTGGACTCTGCATGGCTGCCTGCATTGGTTCTTTCGGCATACGCGCTCGGTTTCTTCGTGTTGGCAGTGTGGCGTTTTAGAAAAATGGATGTGTAACTATCCACTCGGACAGGCTAAAAACCCCTCTATTGCATGATACAAAACGCATTTGGAAGCGTATACTGTAATAGAAATCAAAAGGAGGTTTCCCATGAATGTCAATAAATCGAGTCTCTTTTGGGGGCTGCTGCTGATCATTGGCGGCGGTGTGGCATTGGCTCAGCAATTCGGTTACATGGACCAACTCCCAGATAGCGCGTGGATGTGGGTCTTTGCGCTGATCAGTTTGGTGGGGCTGATCAGTTACCTGACCAGTGGATTGAAAGAGTGGGGCTGGCTTTTCCCTGCGGGTGTCTTTGGTGGTTTGGCTGTGACTGTCGCTTTGGCGACGAACAATGTAGATAGCGCTGCTGTGGGGTCACCTTTGTTTTTCGGTTTGTTGATTCCATTTGTAGCTGCGTATCTTACCGATCGCACGCGCAACTGGTGGGCGTTGATCCCCGGTGGCGTGATGTTGTTCCTGGCAATGACCACGCTGTTGGTGGATAACGTTGGCGGTGAGTGGGTGGGTTCGCTGTTTCTCTTCCTCATTGCACTCAGCTTCTTCGTTGTTTACTTGAACAACCACACACGCACTTGGGCTTTGCTCGTGGCTTACATTATGTTCGTCTTGAGTATTGCTCCGGCGATGGCATATGGTGGCGGCGATACGGCGGCGTACTTTGGCTCGGTCTTCCTCTTTGTGATTGCT
>Ga0180074_1000042_pt1 | contig 24166 bp, 27 predicted proteins | sample EasRiv366_16_10D_FD_121773 | JGI IMG/M metagenome (GOLD analysis project Ga0180074, IMG submission 121773) | Soil microbial communities from meander-bound floodplain in the East River, Colorado, USA - East River metaG ERMLT366_16_10D | ecosystem: Environmental > Terrestrial > Soil > Floodplain ...
AGCAAGTCGCTTATGAGACAAGTCAAACCATTTATCAAGTCAAACACGAACTCTTTTCAGATTATTTACGTCAACAACTTCGTTCACCTGCGGTTCAGATGACGCTTGCGTAAGTCCAGTTATTATGTTTCAGAGGATGGGATGTCAGCGTTTGAGAGGGAAAACTTCAACCTGCGCCAGTCGCTTGCGCGTTTTCAAGAACTGTACAAGCAGGGCGATATTGGCAAGGCGGAGTACGAAGAACAGGCACATTTTATTCTGCAAAGATTGCGGGCTTTGAGACCCTCTGCCAATCCGATCACCCAAGAGGTATTACCACTCCTGACAGATTTCCCGCGGAATTGGTCGCACATGCTGCCAGGGGAAAAGCGACTGCTCCTCAACATCATGTTCAAAGGTTTGTATTTTGACTCGAATGGAAACTTACGGAAGATCCTTGCCCATCCACCATTTGATCAACTGCTCGGGTTGGATGAATGAACCTAATGGTCATTCCTGCTTTTTGATTTCTTTCAAGATTGTACGAAAGGCTCCGACCAGCTTCCGGCGGGATTCTGCATTCGGGAATTCTGCAAGATCGAGTGCCAGATCCACAGCCTCCGGCGGTACTTGCTTCTTCTGGTTGGAATGGGCAATATCAAAGATCTTCAGCGTGGGCCATTGCGCCAATTGCAGAAACTCGTTGGGGTTCACACCGAAATAATCCGCCAGCATGATACAGGCGACCATATTGGGACGCTCACCTTTGTTTACGATCCTGCGTACGAATTGATGATCTAGTCCTGAATGGATGCCGGCGGCGCGCAGCGACTCATGTCTTTCGTCTAGCAGTTCCTTGATTCTGTTTGAAAGCGGGGCCAAATTTATAGCGCTTTTCCGGGCGTATTTAACTCTTTTGGCGATCGGTTCTTCCATGTGTTTCTCCTCGATGCGATAGAATGCACGCAGGCGATTATAAATCTATACCGAGAGGAGAAAAATTATATGACGTCTTTTTCCATGCGTGCCGTTGGGTATCGGCGTGTCTCGATGCGTGAACAGGTGGATGGATTCAGCCTGGATGCGCAGGAGAATAATATCCGTAAATTTGCTACGGAGCGCGGCTGGAATGTGATCCAGGTCTACACCGATGCCGGCATCTCCGCCAAGAAGGATAGCCAGCGACCACAACTCGCCAAATTGATGGAGGATGCCAAAGCAGGTCACTTTGATGTGATCATTGTGGACAAGATCGACCGCTTCTACCGGCATTTGAATGGCTTGCTCAACGCCCTGGACCAGTTGAACAATCACAACGTAACTTTTGTCTCTGTGCAGGAGCGGCTTGATTTCACCACACCCTGGGGCAAGTTGACTCTGACGATGCTGGGCATGTTGGCAGAGATCTATATCGACAATCTGCGTCAGGAAACCCGCAAAGGAAAAATGCAGCGGGCACGCGATGGGTTGTGGAATGGCAACATTCCCTTTGGTTATTGTCGGGGATTGTGTTCCAGGTGCGAGGACACGAATGGTCCTGGTTATTGTCCGGATGTTGGCAAGCCGGATAAAGGCGATGGGAAAACGATGGTGGAACATCCGATTGATGGGCATATTGTCAGGGTGGCGTTTGATCTTTATCTGAATGGATCGAAAGGCGATATGAGGGTTGCCGAGAAATTAAATCAGATGCGATTCACCCTGCCGGATGGTAGTGAGCGCGCCTATCGGTCCAAAGGGATTCCGGGCGGCAAGAGTGCAGGTCCTTTTAAAAAGGATTTTGTGCGTGGACTGCTGACGCGGGTTCTGTACACCGGCAAGATCGCTTATTATGGCAAAGGTCGGAAACGAAAAATCGAAGCGCTCTATCCTGGCAAGCACCCTGCACTGATCTCTGAAGAAACCTTTCAGGCGTTGACGGATTTAAGGCATACGGTTGGATCAGCTGCCACTACAAAATACAGCAATGCCCAGCGAATCTATCCTTTGACGGGAATGATCTTCTGTTCCGGCTGTGGCTTTCCGCTGCGGGGAACGATCTGGCGCACTTTGGGGTTTGCCTACAGGGATTCAAGCCAAATAGACCTTCATGGTCCTTGCGACCAGAAGCCGATCAAAGCGCTTACGCTTGAAAGACAAGTGATCAAACTTTTATATGATGCAACAAAGGTTTGGGAGAAGTCTGTCAGCCCAGAGTCAACAACAAAATACATTGAAGAGGCGGAAGCAGATTTGCATCGGGCTCAAGAACTTTATATTCGTGGAGAAATCAGCAAAGAAATTCTGGAGCGCGAGAAGGATCGGACAGAAAAAATCATAAAACCCTTGCAAGAAAATAATTTTATTGCTACACTGGCAATATGCAAGAAAATCCAATTGGCATATGCTAATTGGAAAGAGCTAAGTACAATTGAACAAAAAAGATTGCTTCGACTAGTGATCGAAGCAATCTTTGTGCGAGAAAACGCGCTAGTGGCCATTCAACCAACTTTTGCGTTTCTTCCTATTATGACTACTCTCTTGAAAAAGAGTAGTAGCAGCGGTCCCGACGGGATTCGAACCCGCGATCTCGGCCTTGACAGGGCCGCATGTTAGGCCGCTACACCACGGGACCATCTAACAAGCGGGCGAGAGTTTACCATGTGGATTCGGTTGTGTCAATATGCCCAATCATGATACAGTGCTGGGTCTGTGGGGGTAAGCCCCGATGGATCATGAACATAAACCCAGTCACCTTCAACGGCCCAATTGAATAGCCAATGCGAATCGCCTACAGATAGATTTACACATCCGTGGGATTGTGGATACCCAAAGCGGGTACGCCAATATGCGCCATGTAATGCCCGTGCTTTATCGAAATACATTGTCCAGGGTACGTTATCCAGATAATAATAATCTGTCGGATCATTATTACGCATAGTCTCGGTTTCTTTTTTTAAATAAATTTGAAACAGTCCGGGGCGTGTGTAAAAGGGTTCCAAACCACTAGCAATGACAGTGGCAAAGACGAGCTGATGGTTATCGTAAACTGCCAGAGTTTGTTCTGCGAGGTCAACATCGATCCAGCGCCCAGTTGTTACACCTTCAGGTGGGATTGGATTTGGGTGAACAAGAGCCACTTTGCGCGCTTCCACCCATTGATTAATACCTATCATATTCCAATCCGTGCCTTCAGCTGTTTGAGTATCATATACTTGAATAATGTCAATAAATGGGTAAAGGTATTGCCCGGTTTCAGGTGAATTGTAGCCAGGTGTTTTCTTGACAGGGATATATTCAAACGGCCAGCCGAATGTATTATTTGGCGTGGCGCGAAACTGAAGCCCTTGATAAGACGAAACTGCAGAGACACGCGCGCCTCTCCCAGGAATCCAGGCACCAGATTGAAGTAGATAGTAAATACGACCTTCAGATTCTACCCGGTTTACGTAAGATACATATACAAAACCTGGAGGAAATGGTTCCCCGCTAACCGCGCCTGCCGGTCCACTCAAGGTGGGAACGTAATCCTTGTCAAGATGGAAATAAGAATAGGGGAGCTTTGTCAGTTCGGGGTCAGGTTTATAGATAGGCAAAGAGCGCGGAGGGAATGCCAATCCCAATTTTGACATTTCGGTTAAGTATTGGGATGGCCCGCTTGGCAGGCAGTCATCGGGTGTTGTCAAATATGCATTGGGTGCACATACAACCGTGCCGCTGTCTGGTTCCACGCTTTGCGCAAGCGATGTTGTGATTTGAATCATGGACAGAACCAACAGTCCAATGGATAGGAGTGATAGATAAAGTTTCTTCATAACTAGTTGGATGACTCGAACATACGGTTATTTACATTTCTGTAATTGAAGGGCTTGTATTTAGAGATGTCGGCTTGACACTTTTTGTCCACTAGGGTAAATTTATCACCAATTCTGAATCAATGCAATTTAACCGGCTATATTTTAGCTGGAAATTATTTCTGTGCAGGAGGGCTGTCTTGTCCAAGTCACGTACGCAACAAATGGTTGATCGTCTTCGAGAATTGCATGCGTCTTCCCCTGATATTGAAGCCTCTGCAGTTGTGAGTGTGGACGGCCTGAGTATTGCTTCTGCCTTGCCTCAAGGTGTTGAAGAAGATCGTGTTTCTGCGATGTCTGCTGCAATGCTTTCGCTCGGTGAGAGAATCGCATCTGAACTGGGGCGAGGTACATTGGAACAAGTTTACATCAAAGGCGAAAAAGGATATGTTGTCCTGATGTCGGTAGGGGAAGAGGCTGTTCTCACCGCACTAGCGCGTGAACAAGCAAAATTAGGCTTGATCTTCTTGGACATTAAGCGCGCTGCCGAAGATCTGGCGAAACTGATCTAAGTGGAGTCAAGCATGAGCCCTGTTCAAAAAACCGGTTTATATTATCCTAACAAGTTTGGACTTATCATCATCAAATCGCTTGAAGAAGTGATGGGCAAGAACGGTCTCAATGCCATCCTTAATTTGGGCGGCTTGAATAATTATATTGAGAATTATCCGCCGGATAACCTCGATAAAGGTTTTGACTTTGCCGAGCTTTCTGGAATTGGAACTGCTTTGGAGGAAATGTACGGTCCGCGTGGTGGTCGTGGTTTGGCTTTGCGTGCTGGGCGCGCGACCTTCTCTGATGCATTAAAGAACTTTGGCGCACTAGCTGGTGCTGCTGACTTGGCTTTTGTAGTTTTGCCGCTTCAATCCAAGTTGCGTATCGGTTTGCCTGCGTTTGCCAAGATATTCTCCCAACTTAGCGATCAGCACAGTACAGTTGAAGAAAAAGACACAGAATTTATTTGGACGATCCACAAGTGCCCTGTTTGTTGGGGACGCACAAATGCAGATAAGCCAGTTTGTTATATTGCAACAGGTCTTTTGCAAGAGGCGTTAAAGTGGGTCTCAGGTGGCAATGAATTTCGTGTAAACGAATCGAAATGCGTTGCTGTTGGTGACGCGGTCTGCGAGTTCGTCATTCAGAAAGAACCGATTTCGTAAAGCGGGGTTGATGTGGCAGAAGCCAAACCTAAAATCCTGATCGTTGAAGACGATCTTGACGTGGCAGAAATGCTGAATGCATATTTCCGCGTTCAAGGATATGAGGTATTCACTGTCAATTGGGGTGAAGATGGTGTGCGCGCTGGTCAGACCATTTTCCCTGATCTGATTATTCTTGATATTCGTTTACCTGATATCGACGGCTACGAAGTTGCGCGACGTTTACGTGGCGACCGCCGTACGAACGAAATCCCCATTATCTTTTTGACTGAAAAGCGTGAACGTATCGATCGCTTGCAGGGTTTTGAAGTTGGCGCGGATGATTACATCACCAAGCCATTTGATGTTCAGGAATTGCGCTTGCGAGTGCGGAATGCATTGAAGCGTGTGAGCCAAGGGTCACTGACCAACCCTGTCAGTGGCTTGCCAGAAGGTCCTTTGGTGGACGAGCGTCTTTCTGATGTCATTCACAAAAGTGGCTGGTCACTATTGCACATATCCATCAGTCACCTCGATTCATTCCGTGAAGCATATGGATTTGTGGCATCTGATGATGTGTTACGGGCGATTAGCCTAATGATTCACAACACTATGAAGGAAACAGGCTCACCAGATGACTTCCTTGGGCACATTAGCCCAACTGATTTTGTAGTTGTGGTGCCGCCTGCTAACTTGGCACCCTTCCGTGAGCGGATCCGTTCTCGGCTTGAGCAGTCGCTTGATTACTTCTATCCCATTAAGGATCGCGAGCAGGCATCCAAAAGCCCAAACCGCTTATCGATCAAAGTATCCGAATCTGCTTCTGTGTTTGGACGCTTTTCCAGTGTTGAACAACTTAAGAAAGAGCTGTTGAGTAAGCATTTGTGAAAATTACGATCATTTTGCCAACCTATAACGAAGCGGAGAACCTGCCCAAGCTGGTCTCCGCTTTATTCATGTTGCCCTTGGACTTAGCTGTACTTGTTGTAGATGACAATAGCCCAGATGGCACCGGACAAATAGCTGAGAACTTGAAGAGCACTTATCCAGGACGGGTAAATATATTACATCGCATGGGAAAACTTGGTTTGCGGTCTGCCTATATTGAGGGGTTTCATAAAGCCTTTGAATTGGGGGCGGAGGTCGTTGTGCAGATGGATGCAGACTTTTCCCATGATCCACTGGTTTTGAATGAAATGGCGCAGCAGATTAAAGATTGTGATGTGGTGATCGGTTCCCGCTATACAAAAGGTGGGTCACTTGATGAACACTGGCCTCTATGGCGCAAGTTTTTGTCCGCTTTTGGAAACACGTATGCACGTACAATCCTTAATTTTCCGCTGCATGATGTGACAACAGGTTTTCGTATGTGGAGGCGGGAAGTTCTATCAAAGATGCCGCTTGATCGAATTCGATCCAATGGATACATCTTTCTGGTGGAAATGGCTTACGTCGCTTACCTGATGGGATTTGATATCGTTGAGGTTCCCATTCATTTTGAAGATCGCCGATTTGGAAAATCAAAAATGTCGCTGAAGATCCAATTAGAAGCCGCGATGCGGATCTGGGATGTGTGGTGGCATTATCGAGACATGCGCAGCAAGAGCCATCCACACGAAATTAAGGCGTGAAAATAACGATCAAGTTTTGAAAGGTGCAAATCAGCTGGTCAAGTGGTAGCCAGGAACGAGAAAATAATAACCGCCCATTGCAAATAAATAATCAATGCCCAAAAAAATTTTTATTTTATTACTAACTGCATTATTTATGCAGGCATGTTTCAGTACGAATCAGATACCGAATACGCCTGAGGTTGAAGTACCATTATCACCTGCTACACAATCCCCTCCAGTGTTGTTGGCTTCAACCAGCGCGCCTGACGCATCAGCTTCGACGATCATTGAAGCAAATGTAGCTTCAATAACAGCAACTCCTGTTCTTTCACAGGATTTTTGGAAGGAATTGCCGATTGTGCCATTAACGGTCAGTGACCGGGTACGTGAACTATACCAGCGCGGGTTACTCATGGGGAATGACCCAAATGGATTCTCAAAAGTCGGTGATTGTCATAGTACCAATCCATATTTTCTTGCTGATTATGATCTTGGGTCAAATGTTTATCAGTTAGGCGAATATGCCTATTTACAACCTACCATTAATTATTTCCATGGTTCATTTGGTCGTACCAGTTTAGCCGCCAAAAAAGGATTGAGCACAGCCGGTGTATTAGCTCCGTTATGGTCTGATTGGAAGCAATGCTCCAGTAATGAATCTCCGTTGGATTGCGAGTTTCGAACGCATCAACCCAGTTTTGCGATCATTTCATTGGGCACCAATGAAGCCTATGATGTAAAAAAAGATAAATCCACTTTTGAAGGACGCTTGCGACGGATTATCGAGCACTCCATTGACCAGGGTGTCGTTCCGATCCTGAGCACGAAGGCAGATAATGACGAGGGCGATTATTATATAAATTATGTTACTGCAAAGCTGGCTGTGGAATATGAGTTGCCTCTCTGGAATTTTTGGAAGGCAGTTCAAAATATTCCACAACAGGGCATGCGTAATGCAGATCACCTGACCTTTGCCTCTACGGCTTCGTACACTGACTTTTCTCAACCAGAGAATCTCCAATACGGTATGCAGGTGCGCAACCTGACTGCGCTTCAAGTGTTGGATGTGGTTCGGCGTGAAGTTGCGCAGGCGCCCCTAGCTGTTGCTGCAACTCCGTCTAGTGTGCCGCCTACAGCAGTTGCCGTGGTGCATCAAGCTGGCGAGAAAATGATTTCGCCTGCGGATGGAATGTCGCTTGTATATATTCCTGCTGATGAATTTGAGATGGGTTCAACATCTGGGAATCCTGATTCAGTTCCAATTCATACCGTCGCATTGAATGGTTACTGGATAGATAACACAGAAGTGACCAATGCCATGTTTGCCAATTTCCTAAATACCGTTGGGAATCAAACGGAAGGCGGTACGACCTGGGTTAATCCGCGCAGTCCGTTGGTGCAGATATTTGAAAAAGATGGCGCGTGGCAAATCAAACCTGAAGTGGAAAATTACCCCATCGTGGGCGTGTCGTGGTATGGCGCGGCGGCTTATTGTGAATGGACGGGGCGCCGCCTGCCTACCGAGGCAGAATGGGAATATGCGGCGCGTGGCGCAGATGGACGCAGATTCCCGTGGGGTAACGAAGTGGATTGTAAGCATGCACGCTATTCTGGTTGCGGCAAAAGCGCGCTCGCAGTGGATGCTTTGCCACTTGGCGTAAGCCCGTTCGGAATTTTTAATATGGCTGGTAATGTGGCTGAATGGGTGAATGATCGTTATGCCGCAGATTATTATCAAGAATCGCCGCTGTTAAACCCCACTGGTCCAAGCAATGGATATTCTCGTGTGGTCCGCGGCGGATATTGGGGGGATACCTACCTTGCCTTGCGAGCAACGCGTCGCGCTGGAGTGGGCGCTGATAAGCACAATAACGGCGTTGGCTTTCGTTGCGCGCTCACACCCTAGCTTGCTGTTCGATTGCCAAAACAGACCACTCAGCTAGGTCAAGCGTTTCCGCACGGCGCTGTGGATCGATGTTTGCTTTTGTAAGCATATCTGCTGCATCGGTAGTGGAAATATGCAAGCCTGCTGAAAGCGAGTTGCGCAGGGTTTTTCGTTTTTGGCTGAAACCAGCTTTGATGAGTTTGAAAAATGTATCGAGCAATTCCAGTTTGATTTGCGGAGTTGGGTAAATATCGACCCTCAAGATAGCTGAATCGACTTTGGGTGCTGGGTAGAACGCCTCAGCTGGAATGCGTGCCGCAATACTCGGTCTGCCATATACCTGTACACTCAGTGCTAGCAGACTCATATCGCCAGGTTTGGCGCAGATGCGTTCCGCGACTTCCTTTTGGATGGTCAGCACGATACGACGTGGTTTAGGGTCGCTTTCAAGCAGGTGACGAATGACTGCGGATGTGATGTAATAAGGAATGTTCGCCGCAACGATGTAGTCGTTCTCAGTAATGATCTTCTGCGGGGAAAGATCTAGAATGTTGCCGTGGATCATGCGCACGTTTTTATAAGGGGCGAGAACTGCTTTTAATGGCACGAGCAGGTCCATGTCCAGTTCGACCGCAACGACCTCTTTGGCAGAGGCGGCTAAGTAGCGCGTCAAACTTCCTAGGCCCGGACCGATCTCCAGCACGGTATCCGTTGAATTTATCTCCGCAGCATTTGCGATCGCTTCCAAAGCAAACGGGTCTTGTAGAAAATTTTGTCCCAGACTTTTATCGGCGCGTAAACCATGACGCTTGAGTAATGCAGAAGCATTGAGGGGCGGGATCTCTTTCATCGGCGGTTTAGGTTTCTCCTTCAACTTTTATTCAAGCACATACAAAATATTCGACGGCACTGGCGTGAGAAAGTAAACCGTGACCCACGAACTCCACTGCTGGTAATCGGCATCACTGTAACCGAGATCGATCCACGGCTTCCCGACACATCCCGGACAGACATCTTCAACAGTGCCATAGCCATAGCCAGCGACAAACAGTGGTTGCCCGCGCCAGGCTCGATACCAATCCAACCTGAACGCTATGATACCCTTCTTCAAAGGTTTCCCGCTTGAAGTTGTAGAACCACAAGGGGCAGTGGGTCCATTCGGGCACGGTAAATAGGATGTGGCATACATTTGCACAGCGCGCCAATATTCGATCTGCACGCCATCCACGGTGGCAGTTTTGATCTCGATCTTCATGCCATAACCAAGGACACGGTTTTTAGGCGGGCGCACCATGGTTTCATTTTCGGCCACTCGCGAAACCTCATTGCCATCTTCATACCGAATGCGGATGCGCTGTACACTGAGTCCGTTTTCGCCGGGTTGCAAAATTTGATTTTGATCGAGCGGGACATCTGCCGACGCGACCAATTCACTTTCAAAGGGGATCGGCTTTTGCGCAAGCAATACGGATTCACTGACTCTTACAACTTTAATTTGCCCATCGGTTGGCAGCGCTTCACTCTCCGATGGGCTGGCCTGATCCAGTCCGAGCAGCGGAATCCCAGCCTCAGCCAAAGCCTCACCAACCGTCCGCGCGGACGATTGAATCTGAAAAGAATTTCCATCCACGCTGACAGTGAGTTGGTGTGACGGAGAATAGTTTATGGTTAATGGATTCGTGATGGACGTATCGGCAGGTGGGTCAAGTAAATCACTGGCGCTAAGTTGTGTTCCAAGCTCTTGTAAAACTTCACCCACCGTAAATGCGGACGATTGAATCTGTTTTTGTCCTTCAGGTGTGATCAGAGTCAAATTTACCGCACGGCGGATTTGGATGGTGATTGGAGTATTGGTAATTGCTTGATCAAGTGCGATAGGGAGTCCGTTGGAGAGAACGCGATCATTTCTGTTGAGTGTTATTCCAGCCTGAGTGATTAACGCCGAGGGAATACACTCATCCGTTTGGAGAGTGATGGTTTTGTCGTTGTCAATAATGGTAACAGTGGGATGAGTGGTTGGCTGGCAAGCGAAGAGAAAGAAGACGAGAATCAATGCCAGTCTGTGATTAAATTTCATGAGGTAATTGTAAATTAGATAGTTCAATGTTGTTTTCAAGAATTATTACTTTACGGGCTTGTACCAATCAGCTATATCAACTACCCAACCTTCAACGTTTTGTTGGTTGTTTACTTTCCACCACGAATACCCATCAGATATTACTGGTCCATCTAGGATTGTAACAAAATCACCAGTTTGCAGTTTTTCTTTAATTGCACCTTCAATAGTTGGAGACTCGCGAATGTTTAAATTTGTGCCTTGTAGCGTAATTTCGTAGACATCTCCACTCTTGAATCCCCACGGAATAACAATCCACCCTAATACCCAAGAATCGTTCATGATTAGCTTCTGATCTTTCCCATTTGATGGAGTTAGATATACAGCAGCATCAGAAAAAGCTATCACATCACCAGCAGGCGACCAACTAATCGCAGTTGGCGATCCTTCAATTTCGAGTTCATTAATATTTTGAGTTTGTAAATCCAGTAAAGATATTTTATTGTACCCAGGCAATGCAATCATTCGACTATCCGGTGACCATGAGAAAAAATTTCCGTTGCCCGGAGATCCTGCGATTTCGGTGAATATTGGTCCAGAAGTATTTACTCCGCATGTGCTTATTGAGTTGCCACATTTTGTGTCAGTAATATAAAGACCGTCGTTTTGGCTGTAAGAGAAATCACTCAAATTGAAATAAGCTAAGAGTTTGTTGTCAGGAGAATATCTAGGAGTATCCCAGGTGTCCTCTGGTTTTTTCTGAGACCAGAAAGTCAATTGTTGCCAATTTGGATTATCAATTGATGTGATATAAATTTCACTTCCCCCACAAGCTACCATCTTTCCATCTGCTGACACGGAAATATCTATGCATCCAATGTTGTTAGGAAGCGAAATACTATCTATGTGGTTAGATTCTATATCTAGTATATCTAACGTATTGGATATAGTATTTCTATACGCTAAAAATTTACCATTTGATGATGTATCAAAATAACCTGAAGGCGTAAAAAGATATGCCGTGCTATTGTCTCTAGGGCGAAGAGCGTATATTTTGATTTCTGGTCCATATATGGGTGCGTATAACAAGTATACGCCGGGGTTTAACTTGCTTACATCAGGAGTATTTGGAGCTTTTACTGAGGACAAAGACGGTTCTTGGGTTTGGCTTGGCGAAACTGTATGACTCACGGTTTCAATGGTGCTCGTGAGTGAGGTTGGTGTAATTGTTGGGGTGTTAGTGATTGAATAGCACCCGACCAACGAGAGAATTGTGATGCTAATGAAAATTAACCCGCAAATTGATTTCATAAGCAATAATTATACGCTACCGAATCTCATGCACCAGCCATACATTCGGCTCGATGTAAACACCCTCATCTTTTTCAACATCCATCTTCATCAGGTTGAGCGCACCGGGGATAATGTATTCTCCACTTTGCGGGAATTTTAGATTTGTCCACTCTTCCCATTCAGCACGTTTACCACGAATGGTCATGGCTTGGTGACACGGCTTGATGATCCGCGCACCCGCCCGCACATGGACTCTGAGCCATGCGTCGAAGGGTAAGCCATCGTCTGTTTTCCAGGTGATGTAGTCGTCAATGCTGATGAGCGGATATTTGCTCTTCTGGTTCGGTCGCACCGGCGCGACAAGATTCTCGAAACCTTTGGATTTCCCAATGGCACGCATGGCTTGTACCATCCTTGTGCTTAATCCTTGGCTTTGATAATCAGGATGGATCGCGATCTGGATGGCAGATTGAATGTTTGGCACAACTTCATTTTTGTGGTCTGCTATGGCTTGCAGGAAAACCCAGTCCCAACCGCCTTCAGGAAGCTCGGAGAGGTCTTTATCCCAGTGAAAAGGCAGGCTGTTACCCATTGCTGCCATGCGGTCTATTTCTGTGTCCCACATGGCGAATTGATACTCTTCGAAACGGTCAAAGAGCTCATGCCAGTTTTCGTTGGGGACAATGTCGTGAAGCATAAACTCGGGCCAGCAAACTTCGGAGAGTTCGCCAGCGCGGGCGCGGTAATCTTCATGCTCTTTGGGAGCGATGATCTGGAAACGATCTGCGTTCATGGATCTAAATTCTTTCCAATCTCAAACCCGTGCAAGGATAGCCAGCATTGTCACTCACATATCTTTTCGCTTCTCGAAAGCCTTCGCTTTCATAGAGTTTGATCGCTTTGTGATTGCCATCCAATACGATGGTCCACGCGCCTTCGCCGATCTCGCGGAGCCCCATCCGGAGCAGTTCGCGTCCAATGCCCTTGCCGTATTGACTTGGGTTAACGTAAAGCCACGCGAGATACTTGTCGTCCACGCCGACAAAGCCAACGACCTGTTCATCAACACAGGCGACAAATTTTCGGCAGGCTTTTAAATCTTCCACTTCCTTGTCCTGTTCGATGGGCACAAAGGCACGTGGATCGCACGAACCGACTAATTCATCAGGGCGTGCCAGGTCATGGATTTGGCAAATGGCTTTCCAGTCTACGTCTTGATATTCACGATAAACAACCATACAGCCTCTCAAATTTTAGGATGCGCCACTCGATCTTTGGTGAAGCGAATTAACTCAAGTGACTTGTTATAAAGATCAAAACTTGCGTTACTGTTTTGAAAGTTAAGAGCTTGCTCAATAACTTGACTCCACTCTCCGCCAAGTTTTTTCTGTGCCCAGCGTGCGGCTTCAGGCTTGGAGACGATGGTCCCATGTTCCAAAGCGTATATTGCTCGGAACATGGTGAGGATGGCAAAGGCATGATACTCTACCCCATGCTTTTGGAGCCAGGTTGGGTTTTCAAGCATTGGGAACCACCACTCCTGCAACACGCCCTTCACAGCCTTACGGATGTCGTTGGGGCTGACCGGGTCAATCAAGGTCTTCGGATCAGGACCAGCTAGAACGATGCCCGATTCGCGGATGACGTGGCGTTGAATGATCCAGTCACTACCGCGTTGATCCAGATAGAACTGTCCCTCGTTGACGGTGGGGCAGGGTCCACTGCGCGGATCATGACGACGGATATCCCGTTTGGGAATGTAAGAGCCTTCCAACTTCGCTGCCCATTTGAGTCCGCTCTTCCAAAGGCGATGATGCATAGCCTCAAGGTCTGCAATGGTTTTATCGGAGAGCGAGCTGGTGGTGACAACGAGAAAATCAATATCGCTGGTTTCGGGGTTGAAGTCTCCGGTGGCGAGGGAGCCATAGAGATACATGCCAACCAATTGATTACCTAAAACTGCGCTGGCACTTGAAAGCAATAGGTCGAGGATTTTGTTTATTTCGGGGTATTGAGTCACGCGATTAACTATCAAAGAAATACCTTTCTGTTTCGGTTGGTTGGATGGTTTAGGAGCTTTTCACTCCAATGAGTTGTGTCTCGATTTGCTTGCTGTATTCAAGTGTATGACGGATTAAATCCAGTGTTCCGTGTATGTCAGTGGGTCGGGCTTCCAGCCCCGGACTTTGGCGTCCGAGCCAGGCTTCTTTGATCAAGGATGTCCACTGTTCGCCCAGTGTATCCTGTCCCCATTGCGCTGCGACCGGTTTAGAGACGATAGTACCATATTGAAGCGTATATAGCATACGGCAAAGTGAAAGCACAACAAAAGATTGATAGCCGCGGCTTTTTATTTGCGATGGATCTTCAAGGATTGGATTTACCCATAATGGCAAAACATCCACAATGGCTTGCCGCATATCATTCGGCGAGACAGGGTCGATCAATGTTTTTAGATCGGGTCCGGTGATGATAACTCCGCGTTCGCGCAGCAGATGACGCTGAATGATCCAGTCGCTGGCGTGTGTCATCAGGTGGAGCATCTCACCGTTGCCTCGGTCCATGTGCGGATGGAGATTATCCGCTGAGTTGTATCGACGCAGTGCATTTTGCGGGATGTACGAAACTTCCAGTTGAATTGCCCAGGGCGAATCGAGCTTGGTAATTTGTTCGTGCATTTCCTTTAGTGCTGAAAAAATGTTGTCTGAGATTTCTGTATCTGTGATGATCAGCACGTCAATATCGCTGTGTTCATCGAAGTCACCGTTGGCGAGAGAACCAAAGAGATACATGCCAACAAAATGATCCTGGAGAATCTCTCGTGTATTTGTGTATAAGATATTCAATATCTCGTTGACATCTGAGTGGGGCGTAGGGGATATTGATTTCATTGTCTGTTCCTTCGTAAACCGAATAAAGTTCAGAATTTCATTCAATGAAATATCTTGCTCTTTATGTTGAGATATAGCGACAGCTTGATCGATCAACATTTTCCAGGGTTCGCCCAATTTTGTACGTGCCCACTGAATGGCTTTGGGCTTTGAGACAATTGTCCCCTTTTCCAATGCATGTAGAACGCGGCATATAGTGATGACCGCGAAGGCACGGTCTCCGCTTTCACCATTGCGTAACCATATGGGGTCAGCGAGCATGGGAAACCACCACTCGTGCAACGTGCCCATGACGGCACCTCGGATCTCATCGGGGCTGACAAAGTCAATTAGCGTCTTTGGGTTTGGTCCCTCGATGATGACTCCATATTCGTGGACCACATGTCGTTGAATGATCCAGTCGCTGCCGAGTTTTTCAACAAAGAATTTTCCCTCATTGATGATTGGACAAGGCGCTCCATCTAAATTGTGTTGGCGGATCAGTTCCTTGGGAACATACGCGCCTTCCAACTTGCCAGCCCGTTTTAGGTTGGTTGCCCAGGTGCGGTTGTGCATGGCTTCGAGTTCTGCGATAGTTTCTCCTAAAAGCGCGTCAGTTGTGACGACGAGAAAGTCAATGTCACTGGTTTCCAGATTGAAGTCGCCGCTGGAAAGGGAGCCGTAAAGATACATGCCTACGAATTGAGCTTGTAAGATTTCTTTCATATTGATGAGTAAAAGATTCAAGATCTCGTTGACATCATGATAAGGAGTGGGTGATATTGGTTTCATATTTGTTTTATGTCATTGCGAGGAGCGATAGCGACGAAGCAATCTCCGAGTTGGGGGATTGCTTCGGGATTTCGACGCTAACGCGTCTCAACCCTCGCAAATATTTCTAAAACTTCTCAACCTTGCCATCTTTGACATTCCATACCTCGGTCGCGAAGCGTTCAAGGAAGTAGCGGTCATGGACGACGGCCAGAATGGTCCCTTTGAAATTGGTGAGCGCCTCTTCGAAGCGCGCACGCGAGGGAATATCCAAGTGATTGATCGGCTCATCCAGCAACAGGAATGTACAGCCCTGCGCGATCAACAATCCCAGTTGTAAGTGGGCGCGTTCACCAAAAGATAAATCGGATGTTGGACGCAAAGCATCGTCACCTTTGAAGAGGAAGTAGTGTAGGAAGTTGCGCGCTTCAGTTTCATTGAGCGTTGCCACGCTTTGGATGGTTTGCAGCGCATTCAGATTTGGACCCAGCAGTTCCTGCTCTTGTGACATGTACCCAAGTTTGACGGTCATACCAAGCTTCAAGCCGCCAGCCAGTGGACGCAGTTTCCCTGCGATGGTGCGGATCAGAGTCGTCTTGCCCGTGCCGTTTGCGCCGGTGAGACCGATGCGTTGTCCCGCGCGGATGTAGATGTTGAGGTTTTCAAGCAGTGGATTGTTTGGCGCGTAGCCAATAGATAATGATTCAGTAATCAATACATCTTTGCTCTGATGTGCAGGCGCGCCGAAATCCAACTTGATCTGCCAGCTTTGGATCGGCTTCTCTTTGCGGTCTTCTTCTAGCGTGTTCTCGATTCGTTTTTCAATGCGCAGGGCGCGGCGGGCAGTGTGTGTGGTGCGGTCACCGAAGAAGCCTTTGGCAAATTTGTCGTTCGTATCGCCCTTGCCGCCTTTCTTGAATTGCGAGATTCTGCGCAGGTGTCGTGCCGCATTATGGAGTTTGCGGAGTTCGAGGATTTGGTCTTGATATTCGTCGTATTGCTTCTCGAATTCTTTTTGTTTGGCATCGAGATAAGCGGTGTAATCGCCCGCGTACACTTTCATGGCTTGGGTCTTCGAGTCCAGTTCGAGGATGGATGTGACCGTGTTGTCCAAAAATGCGCGGTCGTGTGAGACGATCAGTGCTGCTCCTTGGAAGCGATTGAGCCATTCTTCGAGCCATTCGAGCATTTCGATATCGAGATGATTGGTTGGTTCGTCGAGCAGGAGTAGATGCGGCTCCTCTAATAAGACGCGTGCCAGCATAAGACGAGTCTTTTGTCCACCGCTGAGGTGGGCGATGGGCGTGTCGAGCGGGATGTTGGAGAGACCGAGAGGCGCGAGGATGGAGGGAAGAGATTGGAGATTTGAGAATTGGAGAATTATGGAGTCATATTTTGTGTGTAGATTCGTATCGTTCGGGTTGGAGGTTAAGGCTAAGGCGAGGGACTCGATCTCAGCTTCGAGTTCGGCTTGGGGAACAGTGTGCAGGCTAAGGGCCGTCTGAAGCGTTTGGTCAGGTTCGAAATCCATGCCTTGGGCGAGATATCCAATTCTTAAGTTGGGGTGCGTCGAAGCGACAGTCCCTGAATCGGGCTGCTCGATGCCAGCGAGGATGCGCATCAGTGTGGTCTTGCCACAGCCGTTTGGACCGATGAGACCGACGCGCTCGTTGTTGCTGACGCTGAATGAGATATCTTGCAGAATGGGCTGGATGCCGTAGGTTTTGTGAAGGTGATGTGCAGTAAGCATAGTTGACCTGTAGTATTAAATAGAAAACCGAGGGCAAGCCTCGGTTGTTAAACGCCAGTAGTGTTGGCGAAATCATCGCAACGGGTTAGTGCCCTGAAAAGGTGTATGGCTACAGGTTGTCAGTCATTTCTATGCTCCTGGTAATTCGGACGGGCAGATTATATCACTGGTTTAGTAGCAAGAGAAATTAAGTTTGAGTAGCGGCATTTAGATATTTTTTAGCATGCTCAAGAGTGTTCCAAACGAAATTATCTTCGATGATTATTAGCGACCCGAATATTTTTATTCCTTTGATGGTCTCTAATTCCTTTTCTAAGGCTTTATCATTAGGGATATGTCCGCCTCCATGTATAAGATAGTTTCGTATCTTGCGAAGATTATCTAATTGCTTGTAACTAGCTTGAACTGTATTAAGGTCTAATCCGGCGTATAGTGTCAGATACTTCTGATAAGCATCAAGATCGTTGTTTCCCTTTAGATCCTTATAACTAAGATTAAGATTCTTTTTGTTCTTTTGATATTTGCAAATTTCCTTCATCCAGAAATCTACTAAACTATAAATGTTCATGAGCATGTCAGGTTTTATAAAATGAGCAAAGCTGTGATGAATTGCTTGAGACTCGGTTGCGTCAGAATTTTGCCCTTCCAAAGGAGTAACTCGATCTTCTTCAATTGCTTCTTGCATGACATCGAAGAGTTTTCTGAAGTAGTTATTAAGGCATTTGTAATCATGATCGATTCGGGCAGAGAGAATCATAATATATTTCTTTCCTTATTTTTGAAGAATTAATCCAAAACAATTTCCACTTGGCGCGGACGCTAACAACGGAACCGCACGGGCAAAGCCCGTGCTCAGTACGTGGAAGTCCTTCGGACTGACGAGCGAGTCGGCTTTTAGCCGACTTCCACTAACTGAGGCAGGACTTTAGTCCGCCGAAATCTGTATGCACAAAGACCCTGTCGATGCAGGGCCTTTGTATTGTGCGTTTGTAAGAAAATTAGACTGCGTCTTTAAGGGCTTTAACCGGGCGCGCTTTGATCACTTTGCTTTCGGGCCTGGCCTTGAACATGGTCTTCTCTTTGGTGAAGGGATTGATGCCTTCACGCTCGGGCACAGCAGGCTTGGTAACAGTTGACAACTTCAACAAGCCTGGAACCATAACTTCGTTCTGCGCTTTGAGTTCCCGATAGATAACACTGTTTAGCGCATCCAGGACGGCATTGACCTGTTTCTTCTCTAATCCACTCTGGGTTGCCACAGCTTCTACGAGTTCAGTCTTACTCATTCTTTTTCCTGCCATTGGATCCTCCTTCGGGATTTGTATTTGCTCTCAAATTCCAGCGAATTGAAAGTCTGCCTCCCAGTATACTGGATTCTCAAGCGAGAAGGCAGGTTCGAAAATAGCCCACCTGGCTGATGGAAATCAAGGAAAATCTGTTATTCCATATGAACCAAACCATAATATCTTCCGCTCGGTGCGGATGCCAGCAGTGGTCTGATCTCACCAAGCATTTCAGGCGGGATATTCTTGACCGATGCTTGATGTGATTCGATACTGTCCCAGACTTCAATGATGGTAAATTTCGTCGGGTCATCGTGAGATTGATAGAGCGTGACGGATTCACAGCCCTGCGATGATTTGATCAGCGGCATGATGGAGATAAGAAAGTCGCGCAGAGCCGCAGTAGTTTCGGGTTTGGCTTGGGTCTCGCCAATGCGGGTAATGGACATAAATAATGCGCTCCTATTTTCGATATGTTTTGTAACGTTTGCCGTGATCGACCGTGCGACGTTCGCGTACAAATTCCATCACCGGTACGCCGTATCCGCAACTTGTGGATGTTTTTTCGATTTCGATTTCAATCACCTGTCGGGGCGTTAATTTCATTTGTGTTGCCCCAATTGCGAGCAGTTGTTCGGCAAGTTCCGACTCAGAGATTGGCGTTATTTTGGCTTTCCCAAACAGTCGCACGATCGCCGCGTCCTCGCTTTCAAAGGAACAGATCATCACGGTGATGGGGCTTCCATTCAATGAATGACGTTCAGTTTCGTTTCCACTGCCGGCGTAATTCAAAAACGCAACCTGATTCCGGTTAATGATGTGCAGGGGCACACCGCCTTTGGGCGAGATATTGATGGGACCAACACCGTCCGAAATATCCGCTGGGGTTGGCGCAGCGGTCGCAATAAAAAATAACGGGGTATTCCTGATCAACTCAGCCTGTTCATCAGTAATTGAAGCAAAATAAGCTGCCATACGAACGCTTGTCTCCTTTATATGTAGCCATGGATTTTTATTTGGAATGTGCAGTTGGCTGGGTAGTCATAAACGATTTCTCGATTTCCTTCATCGCCTCTTCATACATCACGCGCGGCTGGTAACCTAGCTCTGTTTGGGCGCGGGTAATGGGGAAGCGCGCATCCGAGGCGACGAGATTGAATGCTTCATACGTCAGCGGTGGACGCCCTTTGAGTTTGAGTCCATACCACACCGGCTCAATGACTCCCGCGAGGGTACGTCCCAACCAGCGGGGAATCACTTTGGGCCTTGGTGCGTTTGCGATCTTGGCTAGGTCGCTGAAATATGTCTTCCACGAGAGATCAAATCCATCACCGATGTTATAAATTCGCCCCACGGCTTTGGGATTTTCAGAAGCGAGTATCAACGCGTCTACGAGATTATCAATATATACAAACCCGGGGTTTCCATGTCCGCCGCCGAGCAGGGTTGGCGTGCCGCGCTTGAGTTCAGCGATCACACTCTTCACCCATTGCGGACTGCCCGGTCCGTAGACGTTGCCGGGGCGCAGGACGACCAATTCCACATTTTGTTTGGATGCGATCTCGCGCGCGAGCTTTTCCTGCAATTGTTTGTGGGTGCTGTAGAAACCCGCTGGTGTGCCCCATGCCAACTCTTCATCCAACACATCCGTTTGGATTTTGACTCCATACGTTGTAATGCTTGATGTGAGAATCACTTTTGCTTGATGCGCCGCGGCGGCTTCCATGATGTGGCGCGTTCCTTCCAACGTGACGGCTTGATGCAGTTCCTTTGGACCGGTATCCAATGTGACAGCGGCGAGGTGGAAGATGAGTGATGCGCCTTGAACAGCGACTTCAACGTCCTTACGATTGCGCACGTCACCGCGGAAGATTTCCACGTGGTTGCCCCATTCCATTGGAATGTGGTCGGATGGGAGGACAAGGGCACGAATCCGCTTGTTGTCAGCGAGCAGGCGCGAGGTCAGATGTGAACCGATGAATCCGGTCGCACCGGTGATGAGAATCGTCATGATGTGGTTGTCCTTTTCAGTCTGCTAAATGGTTTGTGTCGTTATATCTCTCGAGCCGCCATAAGTGTACCGCATGGATCTTGCGCCAGTGCGTAATGGAAGTGTGTTTCGGGTCAAGCATCATCATGAAAGGCGCTGCCGCAAAAGGACTGATGCCGTAACAATAAACGAACGAGGCTTCGATCACGCCGCCGTGCGCCACGATCATGATATTCTTTTTCTCGTGTTGGTTGGCGATACGATTGAGGATGTTGCAGATACGAGACCCGAATTGTCCCCAAGTCTCCAGGTCCTTGCCGGGTGAAAGGAAGGCACGCTGGTCAGGCGGAAGACTCAAGTATTGTTGGATGAGCGTCTCCGAGTTAAGTGAGTTTTCTCCCTGATTGCGCCATTCATCGATATCTGGCTCGATCTGGATTTCACGCCTGATTGCCGGAGCGATGATCTCGGCGGTTTGTTGCGCGCGCGTCCACGGGCTGGAAATGAGAACATCAATTTCAAGGTTTTCCTTTAGCAATCTGTCGCGCAAGCGTCCGGCTTGGGTGATGCCTTTGGGCGAGAGACCTAGGTCGTAGGGCGGGATATCGTGAAGTATATAATCACCATGTCGTACCAGATAGATCTGCGTCATCGTATTTTCCTTATGACTAAGATTGTAAAGCGTTTGAATTTTGCCTAGTGTACAGCAAAGTATTATGTGTGGGAATGGGTTATAGGTTGCCTATGTCGTTTCTGAAACGAAATGATTACATTTGGCATTTGAATAGGTACAATGAAAGTTGTATAGTGAGCATAGTATAAAAAGAGGAGAATCTCATGAATATAAAACTGTTAGCACTATCCTTGGTATTTGCTTTTGTACTAGTTTCCTGCGGCGGGAGTGGATCGTCCACGAACATCGATGTGACCTTCGCTGAATTCACATTCACACCCAATGCGTTCACGATCCCAGCCGGACAGGAGATCACGCTCCATGCTGTGAATAATGGCGCTGTGATCCATGAATTCGTCATTATGAAGTTTGGCGAAGCGGTCGGCGAAAATTTTGGCGATGAAGATGAAGGGAACATTTATTGGGAAGTTGAAGTCGATCCTGGACAGGAAACCACTGTCACTTTCACTGCGCCCTCAGACGTGGGTGAATATCAGATCGTGTGCGGAACCGCAGGTCACTATCCAGCAGGCATGATCGGCACATTGACCGTTGTGGCAGGTGAGTAAGGGCGGGTCTTGCATCCGCCCTTATCAGCGCGGTCACAAAGTGCGCTTCAAAGATGAGAAACCCCAATTTGTGACCGTGGGTATTATATAATTAGGGTTATGGAAAAACCATTAATAACGAGTTTAAGCAATCCACTCATCAAGCAGGCGCGGGCGTTACGCCAGAAGAAAGCCCGGTTTGAGAGTGGGTTGTTCCTTGTGGAGGGGATTCATCATGTTGGTGAAGCGCTGGAGGCTGGCTGGGATGTAGAGGCTGTGTTGTATGCTTCGGGTGTGCTGACCAGTGCCTTTGCCCACGACATGATCACCCGCCTCGCGTTGAGCGGAGCGGAGCGGAGACGAAACGTTACGCCTCAGCTTGTCACGCCACAAGTGATGGAATCATTAGCTGATAAGGATAACCCCCAGGGCATCCTTGCAATGGTGCGGCAAAAGCGGACGCAGCTCAATGACTTGAAGTCAGTGAAGCGTGCGGTTGCGCTTGTTGCGCCGCAGGACCCCGGCAATGTGGGCACGATCCTGCGCACCATGGATGCTGTCGGCGCCGATGTCTTGTTTCAACTGGATGGCGGTGTGGATCTGTATCATCCAACTGTTGTCCGTTCGAGCATGGGGACATTGTTCTGGAAACCCGTAGTGCAAACTTCATTTACTAATTTTGTGCAATGGGCGCGAAGCGGGAATTATCAACTCATCGGTACTTCTGCGCATGGCGATGTGAGTTATCACACGCTCGTTCCACAGATCCCTTGGGTGCTGGTGTTGGGCAATGAGCAAAAAGGACTTACGCCCGAACAAACCAATGCGTGCGATGTCACGGTCTCTTTGCCGATGACTGGCAGGGTCAGTTCATTGAATCTTTCAGTTGCAGCAGGGGTGTTGTTGTATCAGTTTGTTAAATGATGTAGGGACGAAGCATTGCTTCGCCCCTACATGGGGTATCAATTGTCGACTGGGCGTGAAGCGTTAGAACTCGTCTTCGTCCTCATCATCCCATAGTTCATCTTCGCCTTCCTCAGATTCTTCATCCTCCCATTCGGTTTCCTCTTCCTCCTCCCATGCGCCTGCCGCAGCAGCGTCTGATGGAGAATAGGTGGCGCAACCGGAATCCGGATCGATTTCGACAGCCGCAGCAGAGCAATAACCGTCGTCCAAGAACACACAATCTACGTAATGACACTTAATACGGGGCATTCAATCCTCCTGAATTAGGGTTGTTTGATTACGCGTATGACCGTAAGAATAAAGATAATGGTCATCGCAACCTGCGAAGTGATGCAAAATGGACAGTAGGCATCGAGAAGTGCAACCTCTACATAGACCAGCCAGACTGTGAAAAGAAAACCTGTGAGCGTAACTGCAAACTGGAGCATGCCTCCATTGATTTGAAAGAACCCGGGTTTGTTTTCGAGATACAACAAAGCGAGAATGCTGAGATATCCCAACACACCAAACACTGCCACGGGAATCCCGCGTACTTCCGAATAGCCGCTGGCGTTCACGATCGAACACCCGCCCGAACCAATGCACATGCTTTCATTATTTGTCACTTTGTAAATGGTCATATAGATCGCGACCAGCAAACCAAGGACCGTTAGGACAATTGTGACCTGCTTTAAGCGTTTATCCATGTCTCCTCATAGCAGCCAGGCACTTACTTCCTGACCAGCAGGCACGCATTTTACACCAGCGGGGATAATAAGTAAAGCATCTGCTTGTACTAATGACAGCAGGTTTCCCGAGCCTTGATGCCCCGTCAGTTTTGCGACGTTGACTCCGTCTTCTTCGTGGATAACGGCACGCAGATAACTCTCCCGTCCATCGGATAGAATTTCCTCCGCGCATCGCACGCGGACCGTCCGCCTGCTTCCGTCCGAGATGCCGCTCAGGCGTCCGATCGTATCACGCACGAAAACCTCAAACCCAACGAACGCTGAAACGGGATTGCCCGGCAACCCAATGAACGGAATATTCTTGTAATTTCCAAAAGCCACGGGTTTGCCTGGGCGCATATTTACTCGCCAGAAATCCAATGTGCCATTTGATTCGACAACATCTTTCACGTAATCAAATGCGCCTACGCTGACCCCAGCCGACGAAATGATCAAATCCACGTTTTGTTGTATAGCTTGTTCGATCAGATTCTTTACTGAGTCACGCGTATCTTTGGCAACACCCAATCTCAAAACTTCGGCATTTGCGCTTTCGATCAACGCCGCCAGCATATATGAATTTGAATCGCGGATCTTGCCGGATTCAAGCGGTGCATTAACTTCCAGTAGTTCGTCGCCAGAAGAGAGCAACGCCACACGTGGTTTTTTATACACGTCGATATTTGAAAATCCCAACATCGCTAGGATGCCAGCCGTTTGTGGGTTGATGCGGTATCCTTTGTGTAGAACGATGTCACCTGCGCGTACATCCATGCCGCGCGGGCGTACATTCTCTCCGCTTTTAAGAGG
>Ga0180074_1000043_pt1 | contig 24133 bp, 29 predicted proteins | sample EasRiv366_16_10D_FD_121773 | JGI IMG/M metagenome (GOLD analysis project Ga0180074, IMG submission 121773) | Soil microbial communities from meander-bound floodplain in the East River, Colorado, USA - East River metaG ERMLT366_16_10D | ecosystem: Environmental > Terrestrial > Soil > Floodplain ...
CTCAAGCAAGTCGCCAATGAAACCAAGCAAACGGTGTATCACCTCAAACATGGACTTCTTTCTGAGTACCTGCGTTTGCAACTCAAATCTCCTGCCATTCAGATGGCATTTGCGTAAGTCCTACTAGTTTGGAATTCTCCCAGGTAACGTCATTCAACGTGTTTGAAAAAACCACCTTGGTCATTTGATTTAATTCTTTGGACATGCGGCGTGCGCCCGCAGGCGCCTTTGGATCTTTCTCCACCGGTGGCCAATAATTTTCAAACATCTGATAGGTCACTCGGCCTAGCAAAAGCGTGTCAGTTTGGTCATCATGCACGGCCTTGTCCACTTTGGGATCGGGGATAAACCAATCGATCTCTCCATTTGGTCCGGCAAAAAAGCCGTCAATGGATACTCTATTCAACACCAAGACTTTTCTCATTTTGTACTCCTTCATTGATTAAAGGACTACTTTTATTGTAGGACATGATTTTTATTTGTCATTAAAAATGGATTATTTTCCGCCCTGAATCAAACCACCCAATGGTAATGGGCGATTTCCCTGTGAAGATATTTTAAGTCCCCTTATCAGGTAATGTTCCCGTCAACCGATTTCCTCCAACGACAAGATCAAATGGGTCGGCGGATAGTTGAGAAAATAAATTTGATAGATGGTGCCTTCATTCAATGCCTCGAATTGCTGTTTTGAAGCCAGCTGAAAGCGAATGGCATCGATCGTTGCATAATATCCAGTCCAGCGTCCATGTTTGAAGCGTTTGGTAGTGAGGTGGATAGGCCCTGTTGTCATGCCGATTTTCTCTGCACGCAGAGTATGCAGACGACGCAGTCCGATAAAAATAAACGTACCGACAATGCCGAGCAAGATGAGTCCGGTTCCTGCCAGATATGGAATTGCTTGTAGTGGGATCGGTCCTTGTTCAGTAAGCACTGCCATGCCAACGAACACAAGCATGCTTCCTAAAACAGACAACAAAGCCAGGATACTGCTGATACGTACCAACTTGACCTGGTTTGCCACCATCTGCCTTTGACGATCAGTGAGCAAACCCTTACGATTTGTAGCGAGATCCTCTGCACTGAACGCAAAGGCTTTCATAAGCCGATTGGTCACTTCCGCGAGCCTGTCAATGCGGTTGTGATTCCCAAACCGATATACACTAGTCCTGCAAAATAGCGTTGACCGTTTTGGAAGCGTTTGCTCCCGTTCAACTTCCCAGCGAGCGAACTGGCTAACATGGCGTACAGACTATCCGTGATGAGTGCCAGACCGACAAAGACCGCACCCAAGAATAAATTCTGCCCGGTCACATTTCCCTTGGCAGGGTCAACAAATTGCGGCAGAAATGCAAAGAAGAAAAGCGCAGTTTTCGGGTTGAGAATGTTGACTGCGAAGCCCTGCCAGTAAATCCGTGCGAGACTTTCCGGCTGCACTTCTTCATTTTCCGCGCCATTCTCGGAAACCATTAACTTTCGAATACCCAAATAAATCAAATAAGCTGCGCCGAGATATTTCACCACATCAAACGCCAACGCTGACGACAAAAGAATCGCAGATAACCCCAACCCAGCGGCAATTGCTTGAATCAAATTTGCCGTTTCAATTGCCAGCACAGAGACCAGCCCAACCAGGCGTCCCTGCGTTGCGCTGCGCGTTGTAATGTATAAAACTGCTGGTCCGGGAAGCAACAACAGGGCAATTGCCGCACCCATGAAGAGATAAAGTTTGGATGGCTCGATCATAAATTCTCCTTTGGATGTGTACTTACATTATTACCAATAATGATGCACTTGTGGACGAACCAGCCGATCATAGATCGCACGGATCTGACTCATCGCCTCCTCTGAAAGCGGAGGCTGATCTGCCGCCTGAACATTTTCCTCCACCTGAGCCGGACGCTTCGCACCAGGGATGGCACATGTGACCGCAGGCGACATCAATATCCAGCGTAAAGCCATTTGAGTCATCGTCATCCCTGCCGGGACGAGTGCTCTTAATTCTTCGACAGCCTGTAAACCGATCTCATAATCCAACCCTGAGAAGGTTTCGCCCTTATCAAAGCCGGCGCCATCGCGATTGAACTGACGATGGTCATCTTCCTGAAAGGAACTGTTACGAGTCATTTTGCCCGTCAACATACCTGAGGAAAGCGGCACACGCGCCAGGATACCCACTTTGCGGCGTTGTGCCTCGCCGAAAAACAGATCCATGGGTCGCTGACGGAAGATGTTGAAAATGATCTGCACTGTTTGCAGGTTTGGATATTCGATCGCTTTCAACGCCTCTTCCGATTTTTCCACGCTCACGCCGTAATAACGCAGCTTGCCTGCCTTCACCAATCCATCCAAAATGTCGAAGACTTCAGGCATGTAATACACCTGTGTGGGCGGACAATGTAATTGCAGAAGATCGAGCGCTTCCATTTCAAGGTTTTGCAAACTGCGTTCCACAAAAGCTGTCAATTTTTCCTTGTTGTAGCCGCTGGCAACATGCGGATTCAACCTGCGACCGATCTTGGTGGCAACATAAAACGGTTCACTGCGTTCCTTGCGGAGTCTCGCCAGCAATTGTTCACTGTGACCATCACCATAACCATCGGCAGTATCAAAGAAATTCACACCCAGGTCGAGCGCGCGATTCAAAGCTGCCAGCGACTCATCATCTTTGACATCGCCCCACGTCCCACCGATAGCCCACGCGCCAAAACTGATCGTGGATACCTGCCACCCTGTCCGCCCCAATTCGCGATATTGCATAATGTCTCCTTGTGTACGTGTCTACTTGTTTCCCTACTTACTTATCTAAAAATAACCGGCACAACTCATCTGAAAATTCCAAAGTTGTTTTGTCAAACTCGATCACGGTCCGCTTGATGGCGGCTTGCATGGCGTAGTCAAATTTGAAGCCTTGTTCGGGTGAGTCGAGATTCATCCATGCATGTGAGTCTTTGGGCAGGAAGCGCAGTGAAAATTCTCTGGTGCTGCGTATGAAGTATAAAATCTCGAAGGGCAGATAGACTTTGCCTGAGCGCAGGTCCGGGCTTTGGATCAAAGTCAGATCAACAGGCTCAACTTTGGACGAAGGAGGAAGCGCTTGTTTGTCGAAGCGATTAAGCCATAGGGTGATGTAATTCGAATGGGCGTAGAAATCCTGGAGCGTGTGAGTCATCTTGCCAAATGCCGCCCACGCGGAAAGCGCGTCATTTTTTTGCAGAGCTGTCACGGTGAGCGCGCGTTGTTCCTCGATGTAGGCGTATGATTTTACGAAGGCATTGTTATCGAAGTGGTATTCATCGCGACCGATCTGTGTGTTGAAGCGGTCTTGATGGACGTTGGCATAGATGATCGCAGACATGGCGCGTGGACTGAACCGTTCGCCGAGCGAATTGAGCATGATCTCGATGTGATATTGGGTGAGCATTCGCCAGATTATAAACGGTTATAATGCGCGCATGAGTTTTTATACCTCCAAAGGTGATGACGGCACGACGAATTTATTGGGCGAGGGACGCGTGGCGAAGTATGTGGCGCGCATCGAAGCCGTGGGGACATTGGACGAATCAACCGCCGCCCTCGGGCTGGCGCGAGCTCAATGTCTGGATCCACGCTCGGGCGTGATTCTGCTCGAAGCGCAACGCGATCTTTATAAGCTGATGGCTGAGGTGGCGGCAACGCCTGAAAATGCGGAACGCTTCCGGTTCATTGACACGGCGCGTGTGAAATGGCTCGAGGAACAAACCGATGCTTTGAGCACAGTAGTCGAGATGCCAAAGGAATTTATTTTGCCTGGCGATTCACTGGCAGGCGCTGCACTTTCACTGGCGCGGGCGATCATCCGCCGAGCCGAACGCCGTGTGGTGGAGATGTTCGATACGGATGAAGTATCCAACCCTGATCTTCAAAGATATTTGAATCGCTTGTCGTCGTTGTGTTTTGTGCTGGAGTTGCTGGAGAATAAAGCGGCGGGGCATCAGACGAGTTTGGCAAAATCGTAAATGCGTAGAGGCGAGGTCATCTCGCCCCGTTTCTGTAAAGCGCTCTCATCTCAAGAATTTCTATTTGGTTGGGTATTCGGGCGGGGCAACCCCGCCCCTACAAGGATTAATATGACAGGCACATTTCTCAACATCGCAACAGTCATCATCGGCGGGATCATTGGTTTGGTCTTTGGCGCGCGCATCCCTGATAAATTAAAGTCAACGGTCATCGCGGGCATGGGACTTTTCACGGCGGCGATGGGCTTACAAATGTTCATGAAGACGGAGAATCCACTAATTGTTTTGGGTTCTTTATTGATCGGAACCCTGCTCGGTGAGTGGTGGCGAATCGAAGACGGTTTACAAAATTTGGGGAAAATTCTGGAACAGCGCTTTTCCAAAGAAGGCGATGACGGCTCGAATAAATTTGTGCGCGGATTTTTAACCGCGTCGTTGTTGTTTTGCGTGGGACCGATGACAATCCTGGGTTCCATCCAAGATGGCTTAACCGGTGATTACAACCTGTTGGCGGTCAAGTCTGTGTTGGATGGGTTTGCGTCGCTGGCGTTCTCATCCACGTTGGGTGTGGGTGTGATGTTTTCAACGATCGTGATCTTTGTTTTTCAGGGCGGAATTAGTTTATTCGCGGCACAGTTGAATGCGATCGTCACGCCTGCGATGATGAATGAGCTGACGGCGACAGGCGGCGTCATTTTATTGGGGCTGGCGATGAGCAGTCTGCTTGAGATCAAGAAAATCCGCGTGGGGAATATGCTGCCAGGACTGGCGATTGCGCCGTTGATCGTGTGGGTGCTGAGTCTGTTTTAACGACTCTGGTAGCCGAAATTGTCGAACCAAATCACAGCAGGATTTTTATCCCTGACGTCAATGATTATTGCCAAGCCTCCCTCCAACTGACGAGCATCAACCAGTTCGTAAACATCTTTATTATTAATTGCAAAGTTGAAGTGATCGCCTTTTGCTTTGACTTCTATTCGATTCCAATCTGAAAGACTTATTGTGTCATCATAAGTCCATCTCAAAAGATATTCCCATCCATCTCTTCCGTGATATTCAATTTTATACAGGGAATCGTTACAAATGCTGAGGACGTAAGCTCCATCATCCCAACCTTTTGATGATTTTCGAAAAACCAACCCTCCGCAAACGGCGCCTGGTGTACCTTCAATAAATTTTGTGTCGATGTATGCATCAAAATCTTTCATCGGAACCCCATGATAGAAATCTGCCCAATGAACAAAGGTCTTGTTCACTTTTTCAACATCCCAGGCGTAAACGCCATCTTTAACGCTCACTGAACCTTGCCAATATTCATCGTTTTGAGGACCAGTCATCCATCTTGATGTATTCGAATCGAATCGATCTACGAACTTATATTGACTCTGTTCTGTTACCCGGGCTACCGCTGTTGATGTTGCTGCTGACTGTTGTGTAGCAATGGATCCTGCTGTAGCAGTTGAATCGACGGAAACCATCTGGTGGCTCTCTCTCAACCGCCAAAAAATCACACCTCCGAAGCTACAGATGCACAATCCGTAAAGCGTCAGAAGGCTACACACAATCAGACCGCCGTTTTGAAGAAAACTCTTTTTGTTTTCGTTCTTCGTCGTTTCCATACAATATCTCTCCCTAAGATACTCGAACCGCTAAATCAAAGTATATCAAATGCGCCCTTGAGAAACTTCTTCAATTCGACAAATATTGGGTCTATGCATTTGTGATCATTCAAAGATACAAGGATATAACATTAAAATTAGCGGCTTTGGAAACCAAAATTGTCAAAGAAAATTTTGGTTTCAGAATCGTTGGCATTAATCATTAATCCCACGCCACCAGCAGGTCGACGATTGTCATCCATCTCATAGACACTTTGAGCATTGATGAGAAATTCAAAATGGGAGCCATCTGCCAAAACTTCAAGGCGATTCCAATCCAAAGGTTGAATGATGGAATGGTATTGTGAATGGATTTCCTGCCAACCATCCTGTGTATTATGATAATAAATGATAAAGTATCCTGCGTTGCATATCGTAAATGAATATCCTCCTCTGCTCCATCCAAGAGGAGATACCCTAAAAATCAGGCCGCTACAAGCCTTGCCCTGGAATGTTTGTTCAAGTTTGGTATCTACATATATGGCATAATTTTGAATATCTTCGGGACCGTTAAAACTCGCCCGGGAGATAAAACCTTTTTTCACTTCTTTAACATACCAAATATAGAGTCCTGATGTAACTTGAGTCGACCCTGTCCACAAGTCATTATCCTCCGCACCCATCCGCCAGTTATTGATGTTCACATCAAAAGGATCAATGATCTCATATTGTGCCAATTCCGTCGCATGAATCACAGCAGTAGCTGTGGCGTTCGCCTGCTGCGTAGAATGGAAGATGGCAGTTGATGTTGCATTCGCTGAAACGGTTTGATTCGTGCGATTCAGTCCCCAAAAAATGACAGCTACGCAGCCCAAAATGCATATCCCATAAAACGCAAGCATGCTGCATACAAGCATGCGGTCGTTTTGAAGAAAGCCTTTCTTTTCCGTTTTTGATGGTGTTTCCATGGTTTGTGTCTCCCAATTCTCCAACCCATTTTACCAAACCAATAATACACAATTTCAACCAAACAACCCGATAATCACAATCCCGGCAAAGATGACGATCGCGCCCAGCAATCGAACGCCGCCCATTTTTTCCTTCAAGAACCACCAGCCAGCCAGCGCACCAAAGACCACGCTCACTTCTCTGATCGAACCGGCATAACTGAGCGGGGCAATGGAATAAGAAAAGACCGCCATGAGATATGCCAACACGCCCAAGACACCCGCCAGCGGCACGCGGATGGGTTGGCTGATTAAAGTTTTTTTGATCCTTTCCCATTTGTATTCACGGAAAATGAACGGTGTAATGGGAATGGGCACGAACGCGAACATGGACATGACGTAAGGTAAAGCGAATCCATTTTGGACCGCGGCACCATCAATGGTGGTATAGATCGAAATGAGCAAAGCAATAAAGACCGCAACTGCCGCGCCCTTGAAGTGTAGGTGCGTAACATGTGCCTGCGTCAAAGTATTGATGCCGATAATCAATAACCCACTAATAATCATTCCCAAACCAAGCACGCCGCCGCTGGTCAGTTTTTCGTGCAGGAACAGAACAGACCATAACGCCAAAAACGCAGGGGCAGATCCGCGTGCGACGGGATAGATGAGAGAGAAATCATTATCGTGATAGGCATAAGAAAGCGTGACAAAGTATGCTGCTTCAACACAGATGCTAATGATGGCAAAGATCCACATTTGGCGCGGCGGCAACCCGGTAAAGAACAACGCGATCAAGGCGAACACGCCGCCAATCGTCACCATCCACCAGGTGACGATATATTTATCTTCAGATTGTTTGATGAGCAGATTCCAGGAGGTATGCAGCACGGCGCTGATGAGCAATAACACGATGGCTAGGATGGGCATGATGGTACGAATGTACCACATAAGAATATGAGATTAAGAATCTTTCCCGCTTGTATTTTTGGAGTCATGTGCGTATACTAGCGACAATACCAAAAGGAGAGAGAGCTATGAAAACATTACGTCCCCTATTCTTTTTTTCAAGTCTTTTGTTGATCGTAGGGCTGGCCTGTAGCGCCCTGGGAGGTGGAGATACTCCACCAACCCAACCGCAACAGCCTGTACAGGAACAACCCACCCAGCCGCCTGCGCCTGTCGTCACTGAAGCACCGCCCACCGAAGCGCCAGTCACCGAAGCTCCGCCCACCGAAGCGCCAGTTGTATCTCAAACACAACAGTTTTTCACCGAAGAGTTTGATTCACCGCTTTCAGGAGATTGGGACATCCTAACTGTAACTGGAGACAGCGGTGCCGACCCCGATAAGGTAACTGTTGACTCTAGTGATGGAAAACTTGTCTGGGACTTTGAAAGTAAATACGTCTATTATTACCTGTTCTATAATGCGTTCACCTATGAGGACGTAAAGGTCGATGTGCGTGCCGATAACCGCGGCAAGAACAATAACTCCGTTAGTTTGATCTGTCGATATGATGCAGAGATTGGTTGGTACGAATTCAATATTGCCAATAGCGGTTTGTATCAGATCTTGTATGCTGAAGTGACCAGTGATGGCAGTATTTCATATAACATCGTTGCAGATGGTGGTTCAACTTCCATCAACCTGGGCAAGGATATTAATGAATATAGTATTACCTGCAAAGGTCAACAACTGACGTTGTTCATCAATGGCAAGGAAACCAGATCGGTTGCCGAGAAGAAATTCAATTTACGCGAAGGCCAGATCGGCATGTCTGTGTCATCGTTCGATGTGTTGCCTATTCTGATCGAGATGGATTACTTCAAAATCAGCGAGCCGTAAACAAGACCGCATATAATTAAATAAAAAAACTTCCGAAGTTTTTGAGACTTCGGAAGTTTCGTTTAATACAACGGTATTCTCGCGCCGGTGATCTTCCCGGCTTCATCAGAAAACAGATACTGCATCGCAGCAACAATTTCAACCGGCGTTGTACCGGTGCCTTTATTTTCCACATCGATCGCGCGGACTTGGATGATGTTCGCCGTGACGCCGTGCTCTTTGAGTTCCGCCGCTAGGGTCAAAACAAAATTCTCTTGTGCGGCTTTTGTAGCAAGGTAGATGCCTCTTTTGGCAGGTGGGTTGGATACTGTCGAGGGTGAGATCGTAATCACGCGTCCCCAGTTGTTCGCTGCGAGTAATGGGGAGAAGGCTTGGAACAAGTTGAACGTTGTCCACACGTGTTGACCAAGCATGAAATTCAAGTCTTCTTCGCTGGTTTCGGCGAGAGTCTTGCCGCCCACCCAGCCGCCGACGAGATGGATCAAAGCGTGGACGCTGCCAAATTTGGCAGAGACAGCCTCGGCTGAGTCATGAACCGCTTGCCCGTTACGCAGGTCAACGATGGAGGTGAAGAGTCGCTCGTTGGGGAGATTTAAGTCGCGGGTTAAGACATCCAATTTATTTTGATCGTTATCAAGCAACGCCAGCGAATAGCCCTGCGCAGCAAATGTTTTGGCAGTTAAATTTCCGAGTGCGCCAGTTGCGCCGGTGATGACGATGACCCTAGTCATTCAATATTCCAAGCTGCGCTTCACTCATGCCTTCGATGAACGGCAGATCAGACTGTTCGGGCAGATGCTCCTTGCCATGAAAATCGATCATGTGACCAGACTTGGCGGCTTTGGTTTCAAGATAAAAACGATTGTGTTCGTTGGGCTCCATGATGTGTGGCACCCGCCCATTCACCTGGATGCCATATTGTGTGAGTTGTGAGATCTTCTTCGGGTTGTTGGTCATCAATTGGATCGACTCGATCTTGAGCGACATCAACATGTGCGCGGCAACCGCATAATCGCGTTCATCATCGCGGAAGCCAAGCGCGAGATTTGCTTCCACCGTATCGAGTCCGTCATCCTGCAAACTATAGGCGCGGATCTTGTTGATCAATCCGATGCCGCGGCCCTCCTGGCGCAGATATAACACCATGCCTTTTTCCATCTGACCGATCGCCTTCAACGCGGCTTCGAGCTGGTCGCGGCAATCACAGCGCAGCGAGCCCATCACATCACCGGTCAGACACTCGGAATGTAAACGCACCGGCACATTGCTTGCGCCGATCACATCGCCTTTGGTGATGGCAACGTGTTCCTTACCATCGCGGTTATTTTCAAACGCCACAATATGGAAATCACCGAAGCGCGTGGGCAGTTCAGCCATCGCCACAATGCGGACACAGATATTATCCTTGCCCAAGCCTGGGCAATCATGATCGCCTTCTGTTTCAAGAAGCACATCGAATTTTTCATGCATGGTTGTTGTCATGTTGACCTCTCAATTTGATATTTGATTAGTACTCCGCCATCTTCCCATTTTTCCACGTGGACTAATTTCAACGGAAGCGCTGCGCTTCTTTCCAAGCCGGAGCCTGCCACCATGGTCGGAGCGGATGCGCCCCCTAAGATCATCGGCGCCATATATGCCGTGACCTCATCCACCAGCCCAAGCCGCAACAATTCAAAATTAAGTGTTGCGCCGCCTTCCACCATCAGACGATTGATACCCAATTCTTTCAGTGTTTGCAGCATCTTTGCCAGATCCACGCGTTCACCAGCGTGGACAAATACTTCTACACCTTGCGCACGCAGGGATGCGAGTTGGTCTATAGATGTCTGATATGTTGTAAATATTACGATACGCGCCGGACCCTCTTGTAAGAATTTTGAATGAGATTTAATTTCTGCCTTTGTGACAACTCCCACTTTGATGGGATTCGGTGCCAGCCCGCGCGCGACTCGTTCGGCACGCAATATTTCTGATTTCACGGTCAATTTTGGGTCTTCGTCGAGCAGTGTTCTGCCACCCACCATCACCGCATCCGCTTCGGCGCGTAATTGGTCCACACGCTCCTTGTCGCGTTGTGAGGAGATCGCCGCACCTTTACGTAAGAAAGTGTCTATTTTGCCATCGGCGGTCATAGCGACATTGATAAAAACAAATGGACGGTTCATCATGCTTTTAATTGTACGTCCGTTATACCCAAAATGGATTGAATCTTTGCGCGAATTTTCCGCCCTGTTTATTCTTCTCATCTTTTTGTTAATCTCTGCTTTTACGCCTCTTAATCAAGATACCCTTCCGAATGTTTCTGCCCTCAATCGAAAAAATGAATTTGTTTCAGAGATTACCGATAGGGATCGTGTTCAAATCTGAGCACAATTCCCCCAACTAGCTGCACCCAAATCAATGATTCAGCTTCGTTGTTCTATCCCGGCTATGGATTCCAGAATCCGTGATATCACCGGACTACGATCTGACTCGCCTTATCGAAAATGAAATCGATCAAATAGTGATTCACCTCCTCCGCCGCATCGAGATGTACCCAGTGCGTGGCTTCGGGGAAGAGGATCAGATTGCCTTCGTCCACATAATCCATACTGGGACGTGCCATGCGGTGACTCAGCGCGAAGTCCTTCATGCCCCACATCATCAGCGTAGGGATTTTGACACGCGGGTCTTTAGGCATGGGTGGTTGATACCGCAGGATGGCGCGATACCAGTTGATCATGGATGTTATTGCGCCGGGTTGTGACCAGGCTTCTTTATATTTCACAATATCATCATCCGTGAACGAATTCGGCTTGCTGCTGTCACGCAAGGCACTGATCGCACCGCGCCAATCATTCTGCTTCAAACCTGCTTCGGGGAGCCAGGGCAATTGAAAGAAAAACACATACCACGAGCGACGGAATTGTTCGAAGTCGCGTTGTAGAAATCTTTTCATCACTGCTGGGTGTGGCACGTTCATAATACTGAGACGCTGCAAGCGTTCGGGATATTTAATGGCTAACGTCCATGCGACGACTGCGCCCCAATCATGCCCCACCAAATTAACTTTTTCATAACCCAGCGCATGGATCAAACCGATGATGTCATCCACCAACGTGAAGACACCATAAGACTTTACGCCCTTCGGTTTATCGCTCAGGTTGTAACCGCGCTGGTCAGGGACAATGACTCGACAGCCCGCCTCCACCAACGCGGGGATCTGTTTCCGCCACCCATACCAAAATTCAGGAAAGCCATGCAGGAGCACAACAGGTACGCCGCTTTTCGGTCCTACCTGCACGACATGCAATTTGATACCATTTGTTTCGATATAAGAATGTTCAAGTTCCATAAGAAGATTCTACCTCCAAAAACGAGGCGGGATTTTACCAGAGAAAATAAGTTGGCAGAAAATTCTCAGTTTTGGCTAAGTTTTCAATAGCCACACGTGAGGGGATGGCTGGCTAGTTAAACCTATGGGAAAATGCAGATATAGTGAAAATGTAAGTCAAATACATATTGACTTACTTATTGTGTTTTGGTATAATATTGTATAGATTTCTGAAAGGAGAGAAAATAATGGAAACTGTTGCCACCTCAAAGGGGCAGGTTGTCATTCCTTCCAAGATCCGTAAGCAATTGGGAATCAAGGATGGAACATATCTTCAAATTGACGTGGATACTGTGACAAGGCAGATCATCCTCACCCCCGTAACCCGCGAGTACGTCCGGAGCCTGCGTGGAAAGTATAAGGGCAAGGGCTTGATGAAGGCTTTGATGGCTGATAAGAAGCGTGAAAGGGAGTTGTAATATGGCAAAGAAGGCAAAAGCATATGTGTTGGACACCTGGGCGGTAATCGCCTATCTTGAAGATGAACCTTCAGGGATACAGGTTGAAGAAATAATTGCTACAGCCCATGAAGAACAAATTCCCATTTACATGAGTGTGGTTAATGTCGGCGAAGTTTGGTACACGCTGGCGCGGGAAGTCTCAGAAGCAGAAGCTCACGCTGGCGTAAAAATGCTCAGTGACTTGCGAATTCAATTCGAGATTGCGGATTGGGAATTAACCCAAGAGGCGGCACGCTTCAAATCGCAAAACAAAATGTCCTATGCAGATTGTTACGCTGCTGCACTAGCTAAATCCAAAAAAGCAGATTTGGTTACCGGGGATAATGAATTCAAGCCGTTAGATGGTGAGATTAAGATTTCGTGGGTGTAAATGAGCAAAGTGAGGACAAAATGGATATAAAAACAGGCGATTTAGTTGCCTTCAAAAAAGGTTTATATGTGGACGAGGAAGGCGCTATTTATAAAGTGTTGGAGATAAATGGGGATCGGTGCATTTTGGAGATGACAAATACCAATATGACAATTCGCCCTCAATCCGTTGCAATTTTATCGGAACTTGATTTGTTTGTTGAGAGTGCTTCACATAGCCTTCAAAGCTAATGAGAATATTTCCTATGTTGATTGCTTTGCAGCAGCGTTGGCAAAAATAAAGAAGGCGAAGTTAGTTGCGGGGGATAAAGAATTCAAAGTTTTGCAAGATGAAATAAAGATTTCTTGGTTATAACCCAACTAACCAATTTGCCGTCTCTAAAGATACAAGGAGTAGATATGCAATGGTCATTTCGTAAACAAAATCCAGGAGAAATCACCCGTGATCCAATTATTGGAGAATTTTTTTCTACCGAGGCGATTGACAATCCAGCCGAAGCGCTTGTCCGGGAAGGTATACAAAACGCGTTGGATGCCAAAATAGGGCAGGCAATTCGAGTTCGTATTTTTTTGGGGAATGGGGATCATACACTTAAGAAAGATCATGTTTCATTCTGGTTTAATGGAATTTGGGATCACTTAAATACAAAGGGAAACGGATTGCGCGAGGCGCCTGTTGCAGGTGATCCATGTTCTTATTTGATTTTTGAAGATTTCGAAACCACTGGGCTTCAGGGTGATATACATCAGCCATTTGATAAGCCGGGGAACAAAAATTCCTTTTTCTATTTTTTTCGCGCTGAAGGGCGCTCAGGCAAAGGCGAGAAAGATCGAGGGCGTTGGGGGATTGGCAAACACGTCTTTCCACGGTCAAGCCGCATAAGCACTTATTTTGGATTTACAGTGCGGGCTGATGATAAGGCACAACTATTAATGGGGCATACCATTCTGAAATCTCATGAGATGAATAGAAGTAATTACGCACCCGATGGATATTTAGGTGAGCCAAGTCGGGACAGTGCTTTTGTATTACCAATAGCTGATATGAATACCCTCGACCGCTTTCGAAAAGATTTTCATCTTTCGAGGAAAGATGAACCGGGGTTATCCATAGTTGTACCCTTTGTCGATCTAGAAATAACGGCACAACACCTTAAACATGCCGTCATTGCTGGCTATTTTTATCCAATATTGAATGGAGAACTGGTTGTTGATGTTGATACAGCAGGTCGAATATCTCGAATTGACTCGACAACCTTATTGAGTGAGATTGCAGATTTAGAAGCAAATGGAAAAGACGACCTAATTTCGCTAATTGGGCTTGGTGACTGGATTGTTCACAATTCCATCGCAAAAGAATATGTACTTAACCCTTGCACACTTGAAGATCCAGTCTGGTCAGGTGACTTGATACCCCAAGAGATATTTGAAAATGTAAGACATGATTTGGATACTGGCAAGAGTATCGCATTTCATGTTGGGTTAAAGGTAAATCAAAAAGGCACAAAGCCGACAATGTCGTATTTCAATGTATATTTACGACAGGATGGTTTCAAGAGCGGACGACCTGTTTTTATTAGAGAAGGAATAATAATTTCAGATATTCATGCACCTCGTTCCCCCGGTGTTCGTTCTGTGGTTGTAGTTGAAGATAAGCCATTGGCAACACTATTAGGCGATTCAGAGAATCCTGCACATACTCAATGGCAGAAAGATTCGTCAAATTTTAAGAACAAATATACAAATGGGAAGAGCTATATAGAGTTTGTTACAAGAGTTGTTTCTAATATTGTTTCCGCTCTGGCAGCAAAAGAAAACCAAAAAGATCCATATCTTTTTGCTGATATTTTTTCGTTACCTCTAGACGCAATTGAAGATAATGATGATGATTTGCTCAACACAGCCAACCCCAAAGGTGGTGATAAAACAGGTGGAAAACCGCGGAAAATCAAGCATCGGGAAAAGCCCTATCAAATATTGAGAATCAATGGCGGTTTTAAAGTTATTCCTAGTAATCTGGAAATCCAACTACAAACCCAGTTAAGGGTTCTGGTTGCGTATGATTTGCGAAAGGGAAATCCGCTAAAAAAATATAACCCATCAGATTTTGAAATTGAAAAATCACCAATAAAGTATAAGGACTCACAACGCGGAATTACTGTTATCAATGTTGAAGAGAACCAAATCCAATTTGAAGTTACACATTCTGATTTCCAACTTATCGTCAATGGATTTGATGAAAACCGGGATCTGTTTGTAAAAGTGGAAGAAGTTGAGGAGGTCCAAAGTGATTAGAAAATTCAATTATACGGATCGAGTCAAAATCAAACATGATGATGTTCGTATTAATTTAGTGATGAAAAACGATCAAAATTGGTTTGATGCTGACCTATCAAAACTAACTAATTATGAATTACCCAATGAAAGTCTTGTGTTTTTAGAAGCCTATCGTCAGACAAATTGGATGAGATTCGATTTTGGCCAATTTGGAAAGATAATACCACCGAAAGATTTGCACCTAAGACTGTTTGATACACCTATTGGTGTCAAGTTCCGCGTAAAAGTCACAGCTTTCGGCAATGTTCACAAGTTGCTTGCGGAAGCCAATGCCATTCCTTTGATCACACCTGATAATGAAGCATCTAAAACATCTCCTTTACTTGATGTAGAGCCAACAAATCAGTTGGGTGATGAGATCTATAGAGTTGGTTTTCCAGAAGATGAGAAGCCGATTTTATACATGAACAGTGAGGTTGGCAATTATAAAATCATTGGAAAATCATCGGCATTTCTTTCACTTGCCTTACCTGCAATAGTTCGGGAAATATTGTTCAAAATAGTTGTTATTCACGATTGGAATGATGATACAAATATGGACGACTGGCGCAGCAGATGGATTAGATTTGCAACATCACTACCTGGAAGTGATGAATTGCCAAATACTAATATTGATGACCGTTTGGATTGGATACAGGATACAGTTTCTTTATTTGCCAAGAAAGAAAAATTGAGAGCACAATTCAAGGAATTTTGGAGGGACGAATTATGAAACTCGGTAGACTCACACCGCTTGGTATGGAAAGATTCAGTCAATTTCTTGATGAACTGAAAACCAATCCAAATGCTGAAATTCCAAAAGATTTATTAACCTTTCCTGGCTATTTCGAAACCATAGATGATGAAATCGAAATCATGCCTTACAAGTTTAAAACCCGTTTGGATGTTGCAAAGTATCTAAACTCTCTGATTACCAGTTCCGGAATGATTGATGTGGAACGTGATGTTCGCTTTTGGGTCGCGCTAACAGCTTTCTATTTTGACGTATTATGTCCAATTGAAAAAAATGGACAAAGAAAAATCTTGAAGCGTGCACGATACATACCTGAAACCCAAAATTGGCGGCGATATTATCGTCATTTATTGCTGGGCTCATATCTTGTTTACCGGACTCATTTGGACAACCCGGAAAGGGCCATGGCACTATTATGTAAGGAACCCCATATATTTACAGATGTCGATGAACAGATTTTAGCCTATCAGGAATTAGTAACCAACAGGTCGGTAGTTGAGTTGACAACCAGACTCTACTACAACCCAAAAACCAAGAATCTCAAATCTGGTGCGCAAACCAAAGGCGTTGGTTCACCACGCCGATTCGTAACTATTCTGGATCAATTTAGTTTGACCTGGGATTTATATGCAGCAACCATGGAAGAAATATTAAATCTCCTTCCAAAAGAGTTTGATAAATTTGCTAAAAGCAATGGGTAAGTCTATAATAGCTTTTTGCTTTTCAGGCAAAAGGTTATTATGGACATCCCCATCCCCATCATTGACATTTTCGCAGGCCCCGGAGGTTTAGGGGAAGGTTTTTCTGCACTTAAAGGGAAAAACGGGGAACCGCTTTTCAAAATAAAACTGTCAATTGAAAAAGACGAGTTTGCGCATCGAACTTTGGAGTTGAGGGCTTTCTATCGTCAGTTTGTTGGAAAATCTATTCCCCCAGAGTATTATGATTATTTGCAAGGAAAAATAAGTCGTAAAACTCTTTTTGAGAAATACAAGGCTGAGGCTTTGAAAGCAAAAAACGAGGCGTGGAAGGCTACTTTAGGCAAAACAAGTGATGAGAAAGTGAGAACTCGAATTAAGGAGGCTTTGAATGGAGCGGTAAACTGGCTCTTAATCGGTGGACCTCCATGTCAAGCATATTCATTAGTTGGTCGTTCAAGAATACGTGGAAAAGACAAAAAAGACAAAAGAAAATACCGGGAAGATCGTCGCCACTTCCTCTATAAAGAATATCTGCAAATTTTAGCCGATCATCAACCTCCAGTATTTGTAATGGAAAATGTCAAAGGTTTGCTTTCATCCAGAAGGATACAAAAGCAAAGCACTTTTGATCTTATCATTTCAGATTTAAAAACTCCGTTAAACACAAAACAAAAAAACTCAGACAAGCTATTAGAGTACACATTATTCTCCGTCTCAAAAGAACGTGTTGATAATTCTGAAGAAGTAGAACCAAGGGATTTTATTGTCCGTTCTGAAAATTACGGCATTCCTCAGGCACGGCATAGAATTATTATTTTGGGAATTCGATCTGATGTTTATAAATCTGACCCGAAAGTGTTAGACATAGTAGAGCAGCATACATCCATTGATGATGTTATTAGTGATCTACCTCCGTTACGAAGTGGTTTATCCAAAGAAGTTGATACGCCAGAAAAATGGTCTGATGCAATTCAATCAATTGCAAAAGCAAAGTGGCTAGACTCTGAAAAGGTGTCTGTAGAGCTTAAGCAAGCAATAATTAGCGCCTTAAAAAAGGTCAATGCAAGTTTAATGCGAGGGGACCCATTTGTTCAATTTTCAATTCCTCCTGAAAAACAATCCAAGCTCGAATGGTATATTGATAAAACTTGGGCAGGACTTTGCAATCACGAATCGAGAGCACATATTCGCGAAGACTTACATAGATACTTTTTTGCATCCGTGTTTGCCAGATTGAATGATCGTTCGCCGACTTTGAATGATTTTCCTCCTGGATTGCTGCCAAAACACGAAAACGTTCAGGAAGCTTTGACAGGTTCTAAATTCAATGATCGGTTTAGAGTTCAAATTAGCGGCTGGCCATCGACAACTGTCGTGTCACATATCAGCAAAGATGGTCATTACTATATTCATTATGATCCATCGCAGTGTCGTTCCTTGACTGTAAGAGAAGCAGCTCGCCTACAAACGTTCCCAGATAATTATTTATTTGAAGGAAACAGGACTCAACAATATCACCAAGTTGGCAATGCGGTTCCACCCATGCTTGCGTATAAAATTGCTGAAACTGTTTATAAGGTTTTGGAAAGTTCAAAATAAGGAGATGTTATGTTTCGTTTAAAACTTGCTTCCGCTCCAAATCCAGATCATGATGAATGGTTTTCCCCTGCCCCTACCCGGTATGTAACAGTCAAATCCATGAAAGATGCTTCGCAAAAATGCCGTGGATATATTGAGAAATTTAATTTGGGTGCAGGTAATTGGACAGGCGGTCAGATTTCTCAAAACAGAAAGCGAATTGCCAGAATTTCCTATAATGGCAGGGTTTGGAAATCGTAATCTTTAAAAATGTCTGACGTTTTCACGAAAGAAAAACGCTCCGAAGTCATGTCCCGTATCAAGGGGAAAGGAAACAAGGATACGGAACTTGCGATGATTCAGGTTTTGCGAAAACATCATATTTCAGGTTGGAGAAGAAATCAAACCTTGTTGGGCAAACCTGATTTTGTTTTTCCCAAACAGAAGATTGCGTTATTTGTGGATGGTTGTTTCTGGCACGGATGTCCCAAACCTAAACATTCAAATATGCCAAAAAACAATCAGGCGTTTTGGGCAAAGAAATTACAAGCAAATAAAGCTAGAGACAAGTTTGTGAATAGGGAATTGCGGAAGATGGGATGGAAAGTAGTCCGCGTATGGGAGCACGAATTAAAAGAACCAGTTAACGTTATCGCCAAAATCAGGAAGCTTTATCAATAACTTCCCCTGAAATACGCCGCGATCAGGTCGGAAATATCCGCGGTGGTGTTCTGCCTTGCAACGGCGAAGAAATCATAGGCAGTGGCGTGACCACGTCCATAGCGGGATGTGTAATCTTTTAGGAAGGCGAAGAACGCCTCATCACCCATGCGATAGTTCAGAGCTTCAAGGAAATTTGCGCCGTTGAGATATGCCGCGTTGACGTATACCCTGAACGTAGCGGGTTCATAGACCGTCGTATCCACATACCCTGCCGGACCAAAATAATTCACGCGGAAGTTCCACCACCAATCGTACGAGTTGGGATAGATGTATTTATAAAAGACGGCTTCACTATAGACCGACAGCGCTTCATCGAGCCACGGCTCCATGGCCTGGTCACTGCCCACCAACCCGAACCACCATTGATGCGCAATCTCATGCACGCCGATCGTCACCAGATTACTGCGCGCCGAACCGTTATATTCGTTGTAGAACTTCGTCGCCAAAAACACGAGACCATCATATTCCTGCCCATCGTTCAAGTCCGCCTGCACAATGCTGAGACTGCCATACGGAAACGGCGCAAACTGCGTCTCCCAGAATCCCACCGCGCGGAACGCTGCATTCAGGATCGCCGACGCCTGCTCTTCATAACCCGGATAATAATACGAGCGGATCACTGTCGTCCCCACAGTTGTATCAACGACTTTGAATTGGTCGCTGGCTGACAATGCGAACGTGCGCGCGCCGAAGAGCCGATAACGTGTCCATTCGCCGTTAGGTTCGGAGACTCCGCTTGTAGCGAAGATGATACCCGCATCCGTGGTCTTGACGTTCACATCGAAATCAGCCGCGTCATAGACAAGATGTTCACCCAAATAAGATTCGTCATGCAAGACCCAGCCGTTGATATACGGCACAACGAACGGATACCATTCCGTCAGGTTGACCTGGTCCACATCATAGCCATAGGGATGTTCTTTGAGCTTTGCAGGAATGGCAATGCGGAAGCGCATCGCCAACGTGATCTGTGAATTGGGCGCGAGGGTTTGCGGCAAATAGACTGTGAAGCGATGTCCGCTCATATCGTAGTTGAGGGCGTTGCCATTGAGCAAGATATTTTCGAGTGTGAAGCCGCCGCGATGATTCGGCTCAACCGCCATTACGATTTCATTCAGCGCTACACCAGTCTGATTTGTATACGTAACTGTTTCATCCACAGCAAGTTGACGACCGTAATAATCAAGCAGGGCGTAGAGTGAGTATTGAGTCCGTGCAGATTGCGAAGGTGGGATCGGCGGCGGGAGGTTGGTCGCTGTATATGCGAGCGTAGGCGGCGGTGTATCTGTAACTGGAATAGCAGTAAAGGTTGGAACTGTTGGTGTGGCGGTGGGCGGATCGAATAAGGGCTGCGTGGCAACAACCGGTTGAAAAGGCGTGGGAGTGGCAGAAGCGTTCGGGTTTGCAGTGATCAGTTCTACGGGCGGAAGAGCCGGCGCCGCAGGCGCGATCCCGCAGGCAGAAAGAATAAATCCAAAAAGTGCGATGAGAGTAATGAAGTTTTTTTTCATGTTGAGAGTTTCTTCGCGCTGAGCGGAGTGAGGACATGCTTTTTGTCCGAACACAGACGAAGCGCAAGTTCGCATGATACCTGCGCTTCGTCTGCGGGTCTCGCTGACGCTTGACCCTCCGCTCAGCGCGAAGAGATTTAGATCATCGTGGGTTCTTCGTACACGCCGAACACTTCCTTCATCACTTGAATGATCTCGCCGAGCGTGGCATATGCGTGGACAGCTTCCATAATGTGCGGCATCGTGTTCTCTGTGCCTTCCATCGCGATGCGCAGACGATCAAGTGCCTGACCGACGCGTCCATTATCGCGCGTCTTGCGGACTCGAGCGAGACGCTTCACCTGTCTTTCATAACCAGCTGGATCCATCTCGAGGATCGGGATCGTGAGCGGTTTCTTTTCTGCATAGGCATTCACGCCGACGATCTTGCGGATGCCCTGATCGATCTCGCGTTGATAACGATACGCCGCATCGGAGATCTCACTTTGGAAGAAACCCTTGTCAATTGCAGGGATGACTCCACCCAGTTCTTCCACGCGGCGGAAATAATCATACGCCTGCTGTTCCATGCGGTCGGTCATGGCTTCGACGAAGAAACTGCCACCCAGCGGATCAACGGTATTGGTCACGCCTGATTCTTCAGCGATGATCTGTTGCGTGCGGAGCGCGATGGTCACCGCATGTTCAGAGGGCAGTGCCAAGGCTTCATCGAGTGAATTAGTATGTAGCGATTGCGTACCACCGAGGACGGCGGCGAGAGCCTGGAGTGCAACACGCACGACATTATTCTCAGGCTGTTGTGCCGTTAATGAAACGCCTGCAGTTTGCGTATGGAAGCGCAGCAACCACGAGCGCGGATTCTTCGCCTTGAACGTTTCACGCATCTCACGAGCCCAAATGCGACGTGCCGCACGATACTTGGCGATCTCTTCAAAGAAATCGTTGTGCGCGTTGAAGAAGAAAGACAGGCGCGGCGCGAAGTCATCCACATCCATGCCGCGCGCAATACCCCAACGCACGTATTCAAGCCCATCGCCGAGGGTGAAGGCAAGTTCCTGTGCAGCGGTCGAACCCGCTTCACGGATGTGATAACCGCTGATCGAAATCGTGTTCCACTGCGGCACTTTCTGTGCACCATATTCCATCGTGTCCACTACAAGCCGCATGGATGGTTCGGGCGGGAAGATGTATTCCTTCTGCGCAATGAATTCTTTGAGAATGTCGTTCTGGATCGTACCGCGCAATTGATCGAGGTGAACACCGCGATTCTCTGCCGCGGCGAGATACATCGCCCAGGTGATCGCAGCCGGCGAGTTGATGGTCATGCTCGTGGACACCTTGTCGAGCGGAATATCCTCAAGCAGAATTTCCATATCTTTGAGTGATGAGACCGCCACACCGCATTTGCCAAATTCGCCTAACGCTTCGGGCTGATCGGTGTCGTAGCCCATCAGCGTCGCCAGATCGAACGCGATGGAGAGACCGGTTTGTCCCTGTTCCAATAAATATTTGAAGCGCTGATTCGTCTCTTCGGCGGTGCCGAAACCAGCGAACATGCGCATCGTCCACAGTTTGGAGCGATGCAGTGTCGGGTGGACTCCGCGCGTATAGGGGTATTCACCTGGCAGTCCAAGCGAAGATGCGTACTCATTATCCGCTACATCGAGCGGCGTGTAGAGGCGGTTGATGGGTTCGGAGGAGGTGGTGATAAATTCGTCGGTGCGTTCGGGTAGAGATGCGAGTGCTTTGCTTAGGCTGGTCTCTTCCCACTGATCCAGCGATTTCTTTAATTCATCCAGTTGTTTTTTATCGTACATGGCAGCTCCTTTGGTGAAGTGATGGAAATTATAACCTGCCCCCACCCAACCTCCCCCAAATGCGACGAACCCCAGTCGCATTTGGGGGAGGTGCCCGCAGGGCGGAGGGGGTCTGGTATACTCGCCATCATGCCAAGATTTGAAATTGATGTTGACCCCTGTGACCATATCACTGCTGACGCCATCGGAAAACCTGGACAGCGGGTCTTTTATATTCAAGCCTTTCAGGATCAGCGCACGGTGACTGTGATCATCGAAAAAGCACAATTAAACTCGATGGCGATCGGCATCGAACAATTCCTTTCACAGCTCGACGAGCAAAACCCGGACCTCTCCGAAGCTTCAGGCGATTATGTGGAAGAAGTGATGCGCATCAACCCGCCGGTTGACCCGCTCTTCCGTGTCGGCGAGATCGGGCTCGGCTACGACAAGGACCGCGACATGGTCGTTTTATTCGTCAAGGAACTGTTGACCGAAGAAGATGATCCTGAAACCGCAGCAGTTGTCCGTTTTTGGGCGACACGCACGCAAGTCCGCATGCTGGCGCGTTGGGGCGTAGAAGTGGCCTCACGTGGACGTACCGTCTGTCCCCAGTGTGGGCAACCTGAAGAACCTGGCGGTCATTTCTGCCCCAAGAAGAACGGGCGTTTGCATTAATCGTTGAACGTCAAAGGTCAACCCGACGTTTGACGTTTGACCTTTGACTCACCGATGGATAATTCCCAATCCACACAACTCCAACAAGTTTTAAAACATGGCGACCTTGAACTCAAAGGTCAATTCATGTTGGGTTCGAATTACACCTTCCTGGTGGATGTCACCTACGCAGACCAAACCTATCCCGCCGTTTACAAACCCAAACGCGGCGAACAACCTTTATGGGATTTTCCTGAAAGCTCACTGGCACATCGCGAAGTTGCCGCATACCTCATCAGCGAAGCGCTTGGTTTTCATATTGTCCCGTTCACGATCCTGCGTGAAGAGGGTCCCTATGGTGCAGGCTCGCTCCAACAGTTTATTGATTACGACCCCGAATATCATTACTTCAATTTCACCAATGAAGATAAAGGCCTGCTCCGCCCCGTTGTGCTCTTCGACCTGCTCGTCAACAATGCCGATCGCAAAGGCGGACATGTTTTCTTCGAGAACGATACCCACAAGCTCTTTGCCATCGATCACGGCATCTGCTTTCACGAAGATGATAAACTTCGTACCGTGCTTTGGGATTTCGGTGGGCAAAAGATCCCCGACGACTTGCTCACCCGCCTCACTCTAAGCCCAAATCTGCTCGCTGACCTTGAGCCGCATCTCAGCCCGAACGAGATCGCCGCACTCCAAGTCCGCGCAGACTCCATCCTCAAAAAACGCCTCTTCCCCCGTCAACCACGTGACCGGCGTGCCATGCCGTGGCCGCCTCTTTAACTCCGTCCTTCGACTACGTGGCGCGTGATGTTCGCGCCACGTAGTCGAAGGACAGTTTTCATGTGACTCGCCCTTCGACTACGCTCCTCGCTGTCGCTCGTTACTCCGCTCAGGGCGAATAAAATTTAGGAGAACTCATGAACTACAACCTCGCCTTCATCGGATTCGGAAATGTTGCCCGTGCCCTCGCGCGCCTGCTCGAACGCAAAAGCGACTTGCTGAAATCTAAATATGACATTACTTATTCCATCACCGGCATCGCCACGGGCAGCCACGGTTTTGCGGTGGATCCGAATGGGCTTGATGTGAACAAGGCACTCGAGCTCGTCGAGAACAAACAATCTATCTCTTCACTTTCCAATTCCCCATTCTCGATTACCGATTCCCTTTCGGTTATCAAACATTCCCAAGCCAACGTCATGTTCGAGAATTCCCCTGTCAACACCCAAACCGGACAACCCGCCCTCGACCACATCCGCGCTGCGTTGAATTTGAACATGCATGCCATCACCGCCAACAAGGGACCAGTCGTCCATGGCTATCGTGAACTCACTACATTAGCCGAATCAAAAGGGAAAAAGTTTCGGTTTGAATCCGCTGTATTGGGTGGCGCACCAGTTTTCTCGGTGTTTCGCGAAGCGTTTCCGCTGGCAGAACTTGCCTCCATCAAAGGCATCTTCAACGCTACAACCAATATCATTCTTTCGCGAATGGAGAA
>Ga0180074_1000044_pt1 | contig 24003 bp, 21 predicted proteins | sample EasRiv366_16_10D_FD_121773 | JGI IMG/M metagenome (GOLD analysis project Ga0180074, IMG submission 121773) | Soil microbial communities from meander-bound floodplain in the East River, Colorado, USA - East River metaG ERMLT366_16_10D | ecosystem: Environmental > Terrestrial > Soil > Floodplain ...
ACAAACGTAACTTCTCTGGTATGGCATGGGCGCTCGGTGTGACAACTGCCCTGGGCATCCTGTTCTTCCTCGGCGTCAATAAAACCATCGGCTGGGATTTCTATATGCAAGCCAACGGCGCGTGGTGGAATTACGCGTGGGGCTATGTGACCGAAGTGCCGCCCCTGCCTGTATGGCCCAACCCGGCGATGTTGGCAGTCTTCCTCACCGACAATCGCCTCGTTCAGATCATTGTGCTGTTGCTGATGAGCACCTGGTGGTTTGGCTGGGCAGGGACTTTGTTCCTCTCCTCAACGCGTGTGATCTTCGCCGCAGCATTTGACCGCCTGCTCCCAGAGAAGGCCGCTGAACTAAACAAGAACGGCACGCCTGTGAACGCGATGTTATATATGGTGGTACCTGCCATTCTTGTTTCGGCGATGTATGCCTATAATGTGGCTGGGTTTAAATCCATCACGTTGGCGGCTACGCAGGGCATCGCCATCATGTACTTCGGCACAGCGATTGCGGCGATCATTCTGCCTTACAAGAAAAAGGAACTCTTCGAAGCCTCGCCCATTGCTCAAATGAAGGTGGCGGGAATTCCGCTCATCACGGTAGCGGGTTTGATCTTCGGCGGCTTCTTGCTTTTCCTCTTGGTGGAATGGTTCTTTGATCCGTGGCTCAATAGCGGTGGTGTGCCTCCTGGTTTGTATGGCATCAGTCTTGCTAACACGAATTCAGTGATCTTCCTGTTGGTGACTTATGGATTAGCCGCCGCGATCTACTACGGCTTCAAATCCTATCGCAAGAAGGGCGGCATCGATATGGATAAGGTTCAAACGGAAATTCCTGTGGAATAGCCGTTCATTGAATTGAATCAAAAACAGGGACAGATGCAACTTGCACCTGTCCCTGTTTTGTTATTAAATCACCTGACGCGATATGCAATCCCAAAGGGATGAGATGATTCTAGTGTTGGGTCACCAGAGAAATAATCCCGAAGGGATGTCATGATTTCACGCAAAACCTATGACATCCCTTCGGGATTTACGAAACCATTCTGAAATCTATAATCATTTCACTCCTACGGAGTTTTATCTGCGTAAGGTGAGTTGTTGAATGTCGTTATCTTTGCCAAATGGATCCCGGTCTTGCCATCTCTGCCACGATATCAAATGATGAAAGGATACCGAGTGGGAAACTATCGGGGTCGTTGGAGTCGATCACGACCACGCGATGGCGGTGATTTTGAATCATCAAGTCTGCGGCTTGTTGCAGGCTGGAGTTAATATCAATGGTCAGCATGCTGCGGTTCAGGCACTGACTGACCTTCAAATTTTCATCTACGGCTTTGCCTGCCAAATGGACCAGGTCTTTGCCGGTGATAAAGCCGAGCAATTTCCCTTTGGCGTTGACGACTACGATCGAGCGCCAACCTGCCTGAGTCATGGTGCGGGATGCCGAGATGACCGTGGTATCTTCGCGGCAGACCAAAAACGTATCAGACATCACATCGCCCACGGTTTGACGTTTGACGGGTTCCTGCTCAGCGATGCCTGCTACAAAGTTGGCGATCGAGAGTATACCCACGGGTTTGCCAGCTTCCGTGACCAACATGCGATGGATATGTCTCTCAGCCATCCTTTTGGCGGCTGACTCTGCGGATGAATCCGCTTCCACGGTTTCGATAGGGACGGTCATGAGATCACGTGCGGTCATGTGTCGCATCGTGTTGAGGCTTTCTTCATCCACGGAAAGCCATTCACCGGCGAGCAGGTCAAAATCGGAGATGATGCCCATGGGCTTGTCTGCTTGCTCAGCGACGATGAGCGCGTGGACATGATGCTCTGTCAGCAGTGCCGCAACCTGACCGAGCGAGGTAGTAGGTGGGCAGATGATCAAGCCTTTGTGCATTAAGTCTTTCACTGCTTGGGTCATTTTTATATCCTTCCCGTGTTGGGCGGGTGTGTGGTTATATGCGACTGTTTTGTAATCCGAACCTGCGCGACGGTGTATAAAATCGGTTACTTATTTATACGACAAGCGGTAAAATCAATCAACTCTTATGACAATTTTACCTGATATCGAAGTTGAGATGCATCGTCTGGTGTCTGCTGCGCGCGAAAGATCGATCCTTATGCGGGTGTTGGGCGGGTTGGGTATCAAAGTCCATCGCACAACGGATCATCCCGCGTTTGCGCGTGAGTATGGCGATCTCGATTTTGTGGTGGCGGGCAAACAGCGCCGGGAGTTTGAGGTGTTCATGCCTGAGGTGGGATACTCGCCGCACAAACAATTCAACCTGTTGAACGGCAGTGAACGCCAGATCTATTATCATAATGAAACCGAAATGAAGATCGATATTTTTGTGGACACGTTTTCGATGTGCCACAAAGTTCCGTTGGCTGGGCGGTTGCACTTACATCCCATTACGATTCCGCTGGCGGAGTTGTTTTTGACCAAGGTACAGATCGCTCAACTGAATCGCAAAGACGCATTGGATATTGCTTCGCTTCTACTCTACGCCGAAACTGGTTCTGACGATGAGAATAAGATCAATCTGAAGCGGATCGCGCAACTGTGCGGCGCTGATTGGGGGTTGTATAAAACCACGTCCATCAACTTGAAGCGTGTCGAGGAAATTGTCAGCGAGGAGCAGGTTCCTTTAACCGAAGCAGAACGCGGGTTGATCAAGCAGCGCGTGTCTGAAATTTATCAAACGTTTGAGACAATGCCCAAGTCGCTGGCTTGGCAAATGCGCGATAAAGTGGGGACACGCGTCCGTTGGTATGAAGAGGTTGAGGAAGTAGCGCGTTAAGTTTCCCTTTACAAATGGTTAACCTTGTTGAGGTTGTTAGGTTTATAATTAAGTAAGGAGAGCGCGGTGCTCTCAACAATCAATTCATATCACAAGAGGAGAGTGAGACGTATGCGTACTAAAAAGATCGCCTATCAGTTGTTCGCATTGTTCGTGATCGCAGCTACTTTGTTGTCTGCCTGTGGACCCAAAGCAGCGTCGGGTCAGTTGAATGTGATCGCCCTGCCGCATGACTGGTGCAACTACGGCGGCGTGATCGATGCATTCAAAGCCAAGTACCCCGATATTACGGTAAATGAATTGAACCCGGATGCCGGCTCGGGTGATGAGATCGAAGCCATTAAAGCCAACAAGGATAACAAAGGTCCTCAGGCACCGGATGTGATCGACGTTGGTTTCGCCTTCGGACCCTCTTCAAAAGCCGAAAACCTGTTGATGCCCTACAAAGTTGCCACCTGGGATTCCATTCCCGCGGATGCCAAAGATCCCGATGGTTACTGGTATGGTGATTACTATGGTGTGCTTTCCTTCCTCGTAAACACCGATGTGCAACCCGATGTTCCTCAGGATTGGGCTGACCTCCTGGATCCGAAATACAACGGGCAGGTTGCGATGTCTGGTGACCCGCGCACTTCCAATCAAGCCATCCAGACCGTGTTTGCTGCTGCCCTTGCAAACGGCGGTTCATTGGATAATGCTCAAGCTGGTTTGGATTTCTTTGCGCAGGTCAATAGCGCTGGTAACCTTGTGCCTTTGATCGCAAACAATGGTTTGGTTGCGAAGGGCGAGACCCCCATCCGTATTACCTGGGACTACAATGCCCTTGCTGCGGTTGATACTTTTGCTGGCAATCCGGCCGCTGAAGTTGTGATCCCTGCCAGTGGTCGTTTCGCGGGTGTGTATGTTCAGGCGATCAGCGCCTATGCTCCGAATCCAGATAACGCCAAGTTGTGGATGGAATTCCTCTATTCAGACGAGGGTCAGTTACTGTGGATGCAGGGCTATTGTCACCCGATCCGCGAAGCTGACATGCGCGCGCGCGGCGTGATTCCGGCTGACTTGCTCGCCAAATTGCCTGATGTATCCGGCGCAGTGTTCCCAACCCTCGACCAGTTGGATGCTGCCAAGGTGCTCATCACCGAAAACTGGGATGCCGTTGTGGGTGCTGACGTTCAAGCTGCTCCATAAGTAAATTCAACTCAATGAAAATTGTGAGACCCTGCCTTCGGGCGGGGTCTCACTAAAAATGTTATAGCTTCAAGGTGGCTCCCATGGCGAACACGACCATCTCTACGAATGCTGCAACACCCTCCAGTTTGCGAAAATGGGCTGGAGTCGTTCCATTCTTTCTGTTTGCAATTTTATTTCTGATCTTGCCCTCCCTGCGTTTGTTCGTCGGAAGCTTTACGAATAACGCCGGTCAATTCACGCTGGATAATATTCTGCAACTTTTTGAAGAACAATCCATCCTGAATGCCTATTGGTTGAGTATTCGCATCAGTGCGGTGACAGCCATCGGCGGCGGCATTTTTGGTTTTCTGTTGGCTTATTCAGTTACGGTGGGTGGGTTGCCCAAGCAACTTCGCTCGGTGCTGATCACGTTTTCAGGCGTCGCTTCAAACTTCGCTGGTGTCCCATTGGCGTTTGCCTTTGTGGCGACCCTGGGCAGAACGGGGATTATTACAGCCATTCTAAAAGATGTTTTTGGGTTTGAAATCTATAAAACTGGTTTTAACTTATACAGCTTTCTCGGGTTGAGTCTCACTTATTTGTATTTCCAATTTCCGTTGATGGTGTTGGTGATGACACCCGCGCTTGATGGTTTAAAACGTGAATGGCGTGAAGCGGCGGAGAATCTGGGCGCAAGCAACATGCAATATTGGTGGCGGGTTGCTTTGCCAGTATTACTCCCCTCGATCTTGGGTTCCATGATCTTGTTGTTCGGGAATGCGTTTGGTGCGTATGCCACAGCATATGCGCTCACAGGTGGGGCGCTGCCCATCGTCACGATTCAGATCGGGGCGCAGATTCGAGGCGATGTTTTGCATAATCCCGGTTTGGGCTATGCCATGGCAATGGGGATGGTGGTCATCATGGCGATCTCGCTGGCGGGTTATTCGTGGCTGCAATCGAAGAGCGAGAGGTGGCTGAAATGAACGATAGTCTTTATAAATACTTAACCTGGCGTGCCTTGCGATCCAAACCTCGTGATCGGAAATTCAACTTTTGGAGTTGGTTTTGGTATCTGCTTGGCGCACTTTATTTTATTTTGCCTCTGTATGCCACATTTACATTTTCCATCGAAATGCAGCGGGATACCCTAAGTTTTCTGGCTTACGAAAAAGCGTTTGCCGATAAAGAATTTTGGCATACCTTTGGATATTCGAATCTGGTGGCTTTGTTGACGATCCTGGTGAGTGCATTGCTCTCGATCCCCACTGCCTATTGGATTCGCTTACGCCTGCCGCAAGCCAGGAGAATTGTTGAGTTCATTACCCTGTTGCCTTTCGTGGTCCCGGCGATCATTTTAGTATTCGGCTTGATCCGGATCTATAGTTCATCGTTCAACATTCCCTTTACAGATATTGCGCTGATCCCACCACTGACAAATTTCAGAGCGGGTACGACGATCTTGCTGGTTGCGGGTTATACCGTTCTAGCGTTGCCGTATATGTATCGCTCCGTGGATACTGGGATGCGTACGATCGATGTGGCGACGTTGACCGAAGCGGCGCAAAGCCTGGGTGCAGATTGGAAGACCATCATGCTGCGGGTCATTTTTCCGAATCTGCGTTCTGCTTTGTTGAGTGGCGCGTTGTTGACCTTTGCCATCGTGGTCGGTGAAGTGACCATTGCATCGTTTCTAGGCGTGCCGGCTTTTGGTCCGTATCTATTTTTGCTCGGACAGCATCGTGCCTACGAACCCGCTGCGCTTTCTTTTACTAGTTTTCTTTTAACGTGGATGGCGATGGGACTGATCCAATTGGTCACCGGCGGGCAGGGTCAAGCGACCGGCGCGCATTAAACTATTCAAGCGAGAAATCAAATGGCATACCTAACTCTTTCTAGCATCTCAAAACAATTCGGCGATACAGTGGTAGTGGAAGATTTCAATCTTGATATCGAAAAGGGCGAGTTCGTCTCTTTTCTTGGACCGTCAGGTTGCGGCAAGACAACTACTCTGCGCATGGTCGCAGGGTTCGAGATCCCAACCTCTGGCAAGATCATTCTAGGTGGAAACGATATTACCAATCAGGCCCCCAATCAGCGCAACGTGGGTATGATCTTTCAAGCCTATGCTCTTTTCCCGAACATGACCGTTGCGCAAAACATCGGTTTTGGGTTGAGCATTCGCAAGGAACCTGAAGAGGCGATCAAGGAACGCGTGCAGGAAATGGTCAACCTGATCGGTCTTGAAAAACACGCCGCCAAATATCCCTATCAACTTTCCGGCGGACAGCAGCAACGTGTGGCGTTGGCGCGTGCGTTGGCAAACCGTCCACAAGTGCTGTTGCTTGATGAACCACTCTCCGCCTTGGATGCGAAGATCCGTGTCTCGCTCCGTGCTGAGATTCGCGCCATCCAAAGAAGATTGGGCATCACCGCCATCTTTGTTACACACGACCAGGAGGAAGCTCTATCTATTTCAGATCGCATCGTGATCATGAATGAAGGTCGCGCCGAGCAGGTTGGCACACCTTTTGAAATTTATAACTTTCCCAAAACGCAATTTGCGGCGAACTTCGTCGGCTCGCTCAACAATGCTGGCGCAGAAGTGGTTGACCCGGCGAACGGCATCCTCAGCATGGACGGCGTTCACTTCAAAACTGCCGATACCGAAATGGCGAATCGCAAGCGTGGCGATAAGATCCGCATCTCGATTCGCCCCGAACGTTTTAGTTTTGCCGCCGAGCCACTAAAAGATAATGTTGTGGATTGCACCATTGAAAATATCACCTTCCTGGGTTCAGTTGTGCGCATTCAGGTGAAGATCGGTAATACGAAATTCAACATGGATACCTTCAACAATCCATTTCTTGAACTGCCTGCCATCGGCGCAAAGGAAAAAGTGATGTGTTCCAAAGAAGCCGTATTGGTTCTTGAATCGGCGTGAAGCACCATGTCCATTATTGAAGAAGTCGTAAGCAAAATTCCAGATTGGGATGGAAAAGACGTTGTTATCACACCGCTCTCCGGCGGTTTGACCAACTCTAACTTCAAAGTGCAAGTGGATGATGTACCGTATTTTGTCCGCGTGCCGGGCGCAAGTACGGACTTGCTGGCGATCAATCGTGATAACGAATACCACAACTCGAAAGCCGCATTCGTCGCTGGTGTGGGTCCCAAGGTTCTGCATCATTTGCCGGAATATAGCGTGATGGTGCTTGAATTTATTAACGGCAAAACCATGTCGAAGGATGCTTTGAACGAACCTGGTCAACCGACGCGCATGGCGGAGGCGATCAAGAAGTTGAATGACGGTCCGCGCTTCTTGCTGGACTTCAATATGTTTCGCCTCACGGAATATTATCTCAGCCTCTGCAAAGAACGCGACATCAAAATCCCGGATGGATATTTGAACCGCCTAGAAACGATTGCACAGATTGAAGCTGCAATGGAAGTTAATCCGCTGCCAGAATTACCATGTAATAACGACCTGCTTGCCGAAAATTATATTGACGATGGCGAACAACTCTGTCTGATCGACTACGAATATAGCGGGAATAACGACCCGACTTTCGAGTTGGGTAATACCTGTCAGGAAATGCAATTCAACGATGAGCAGATCGCCGAAGTCTGTGCGGCTTATTTTGGGGAAGCTAAGCTAAATATGATTGCACGCATGAAATTAAATATGATCATGTCTGATGTGGGTTGGGGGTTATGGGCGGCGATCCAGGCAAAGATATCCACGATTGACTTTGACTTTTGGGGTTGGGCGATCGAACGCTGGGGCAGAGCAGTGGAGAAGATGGACTCGGCAGAGTTTGAGGGGTGGTTGAGGGATGTGCAGAAATAAAAATACTCTGGTGGTCGAGCGCAAGCAGTCGAGACCACCAAATAAGCAAAATAATTCTTGTTGCAAATTGTTTTTGAAAACTTGTTGGTTTCGATACGTTCCTCGCTATCACTCGGAACTACTCAACCAACAGCACCTAGAGGTGACTGAATGAAAGATCAAGCACATGTTGTCGTTATCGGCGGGGGAATTTACGGGGTAAATATTGCGTATCATTTATTCAAACTTGGTTGGCGGGATATTGTCCTTTTAGAAAAAGGCGAGATCGCCAGTGGTGAGTCGTCGCATGCGGCGGGCGTGGTGACACAGTTCGCCACGTCCAAGACGATGATGCAATTCAGAAAATATAGCATCGAGTTGTATAGTGAACTCGGTTTGTTCAATCATGTCGGGAGTTTGCGAGTCGCCTCGAGCAAGGAGCAACTCAAAGAGTTGGAAAGAAGCGTGAGTCGTGCGAAAGCCATCGGCATGGATGTGGAGATCATCTCCCCATCTGAAGCTGTCAAAGTCATGCCGCAGATCAGTGATAAAGATCTGTATGGCGCGATCTATTTGCCGCGTGATGGACATCTTTCGCCGTACGATACAACGACATCGATGGCGCGCCTGATCAAAGAGATGGGCGTGGACGTGAATACACATACGCGTGTCACCGGGTTGGAACTTTCGCCGAAGGGTGAAATTCAAAAAGTTGTCACTGACAAAGGTGTTATCAAAACAAATATAGTTGTCAATGCGGCGGGCATGTGGGCACCGCGCATCGCTGCGACGGTAGGTGTGTATTTGCCAACGACTCCAGTAGACCATCAACATATCGCGGTCAAAGCTGTGACCGGACATGAGTTCCCGAAACAAACACCCTGTTTGCGCGACCCCGATAATTTGGTGTACATGCGCGAAGAACAAGGTGGATTGGTCATTGGTGGTTATGAGCCAGATCCTGTGGCGCGCTGGATTGACGGTGTGCCGTGGGAACATGGCAACGCTACTTTGCCTGCTTCTTATCAACGTTTTGAAATGTTGCTTGAAGGTGCGATTCGGCGCATCCCATTTTTGAAAGATGCAGGCATCATTGATATTACCTGTCATCCCGGCGCGTATACGCCTGATTGCCAACCGATGCTCGGACCTGTCGCTGGCGCACGTGGTCTGTGGATGGCGGCGGGCATGTCATTGAACGGTTATGGCGGCGCGGGCGGCATGGGTCGCCTCATGGCGGATTGGATCGTGAATGGTGAAGCGCCGATGGATGTATATGCTTATCGCGCCACACGTTTTGGAAATTATTTTTCCAATCCGGAATATGCCGCCGAACGCACGCGTGAGAGCGTGAAATATTATTATGCCATCCGTTTCCCGAACGATGAAAATGAATGGGCACGTCCGCATCGTGTGAGCCCCGTCCATTATCGGTTGCAGGAACTGGGCGCTGTGTTCGGTGAAAAATTTGGCTGGGAGCGTGTGCTGTACTTTGACCCGCATAAACCTTGGCGGCGAGCGGGTGCCGATCAAAAAGAATGGGGTTGGAAAAAACCGCCATATTTTGACCGCATTGAAGAAGAACATCGTTCCACGCGCGAACGTGTCACGCTCTTTGATCTCACTTCATTCGGCAAGATCGAAGTCACGGGGCGCGATGCGTTGAAGCTTCTACAACGTGTGACCGATAGCAACATGGACAAACCCGTCGGCAGTGCGATGTATACGCAATTTCTCAATACACGTGGTGGTGTCGAAGCCGATGTCACGGTCACGCGTATTGAGCAAAATAAATTCTGGGTCGTCACTGGTTCGGGATTTATCGCCAACGATCTGGCATGGTTGCAAATGAAGAGTCAACTGGAAGATGATGTGACGATTCGTGATATCACGGAGGAATGGGCTTGTCTGGCGTTGTGGGGACCGAAGGCACGACCGGTTCTTTCGAAGGCGACGCAGGATTCAGTCACGAATGAAGCGTTCCCGTATCTGACAGCGAAATTCATCACGATCAACGGCGTCCGCGTGTGGGCGCAGAGAGTCAGTTATGTCGGTGAGATGGGTTGGGAGTTGTACGTCCCGAATAATCGCGCGTTGATGGTGTGGGACATTCTACGCACGGCAGGCAAAGGCTTTGGTATGGAAGTGGGTGGCTACAAAGTGTTGGATTCGCTGCGTCTCGAAAAAGGTTATCGCTATTACACAACGGACGTGACACCGCTCGAAACCCCGTACGAGGCTGGTTTGGGCTTTTGTGTGCACATCGATAAGGGTGATTTTATCGGCAAGGATGCATTGCTCGAGAAAAAGAACAAGGGCTTTGCGACCAAGTTATGCACTTTGGTTTTAGACAGTAAGGAGTTCACGCAAATCTATGGCGGCGAAGCGATCTACCACGATGGGCAAGTCATCACGCGTGTGCGCAGTGGCGGTTATGGTTACACCGTGAAGAAAAACATTTTATATGCATACCTGCCGACCGAATTGTCAAAAGCCGGTACACGCGTGGAAGTTGAATTGATCGAAGGTAAATATATTGCCGAAGTGACTGCGACTGTTTTGTATGACCCGAAAGGCGAGAAGTTGCGGGCGTAGTGTTTGTGAAATAAGCTCTGTCGGGGGCTTAGCCCCCGACAGAGCTTATGTAAGCGTATAATAACGAAATGTCTAAAACCCCTCCTGAATATGTCGGCTTTGGGATGCTCACACCAGTTGCGATCATGGTGTTGGAAAATCTTCCCAAACATAATACTGGCGCGATCGTGACGGAAGTCAATGAGTTTATCTTTGATGATGCGGCGATCGTTGCTTGTTTGCTGCGTCAGTGGGATGTGTCTTCGGCGATGATTGGCACTGCCGTTGGTGATGACCCACGTGGGCATATGCTTGCGAAGCAACTCAAAGATTGGGGGGTGCAGGGAAAAGTTCGTTTTACGAAAGAATACAAAACACCCATTGAAGTTAACGTCTCTGACCGTAAAGGTGCGCGGACATATTTTTGGCAGCGTACACCGCAAATCTTGAACACCCTCGATACAGCGGATCTGTCGTTACTCCGCGGGGCGAAGATTATGTATGTGGATTGGTACGATGGTAACCACACCCTCCGTGCGATGGATGAAGCCAGACGCTTGAATGTCCCTGTGTTTGTAAATTTGGAACATGGACATAAAGATCAGGATGTTTTGAAACAATATGCCGAACGTGCCACGATCTGCCAGGCAGTGACGGACGCTGCACAGCTTGGTGGCAAACGTGCCTTGGTAGGAACCGCGAAAAAATTATTGAAATCAGGAATTAAAACCGCGATCATTACACTTGCCAAAGGTGGCTGTCTTGTGGCGCAAGGAAATGAGATCGTGCGCGTATATGCCCCTAAGGTCAAAGCTGTGGATGCGTGTGGGGCAGGGGCGACGTTCTCGGCTGGATTTGTTTATGGCTATCTCAAAGGTTGGAATCTTGAAGCTTCAGCGAGGTTTGCCACTGCCGCGGCAACACTCAAAGTTACGCGTGCAGGATTAACCATGTTCTCGGTTGAGCAGATCCTGGAGTTGGCATATCGGCTAAAGGTCGAGCGCTGGGCGTTCAAGAATAATCGCTTTGAGATCATCGAGAGAATATTGGATATTCCACGGCAGGTTGCAGTCCAGGGTAAGCGTGCCCAGCGGACAATTCTGCGTGAGTTACATATCCCTGAAAAGCGGGTGTCGCGTCGAGTTGAACAGCCACAGGTGAGATCGAAACGGAAGGTTGTTTGATGTTATCGTTCGTGTGATGTTACATTCTTGCAGGTAAATATGTGTGCTATGTCAGTTCAAAGTAGTTATCAAAAGCGACAGCTAATATCAACTTATATTCTAGTCCTTTTTGCATGTATTCTTCCTGTAAGCCTGTGTGCGTTCGGCATATGGTTGCCAAAATTTATAAATGACATCAGATTGTCAACTTTTGCGAGTAATTTATATCATTATCCTTTGCCATCCAATACTACTGTTGTTGGTCAGCATTCTGAATTGAGTAAACTCGGCAATGGAAATAATTGTTACTATGAAGTTGAACAATCGATGATCTCAACACTGCCGCGCGCAGAAATTGAGCACTATTATGAAGGCGTGATGTTGCCCAGGGTTTCATTCGGTCGTCAATGGGATGAAATGTATGACTCGCCGACGGTGATGGAGATCGGTTTAGAGTTTGATGAATCTAAATCTGATGAAAGGGTTCAGTATTTTACTTTGATGTTGTTTGACGCTGGTCTTGATATTACGCTTGATTATCGATGTCATTAAAAATCCGCGAATTTGAATCATAAGGATATAACTCCCATGTCATACGCTGAACTTCTTACGCAAGAGCAGGTTGAACGGATTCATGAAGCGTCGTTGGAAATTCTTGAAGAAGTTGGTTTGAAGGTTCGTTATGAACCTGCGCGTGAAATTTTTGCCAGGCATGGGTGTTCTGTAGATGGCGAGCGGGTTAAGTTCCCACGTGCGGTGGTGGAGAAATATCGCAAGATGGCGCCGTCATCTTTTACGTTTCGTGGTCGTGATCCCAAGTTCGATAAAACAATTCCACGCGATAGCCCGGTCATCGTAACGGCGAGCTCAGCTCCGGATATTATCGATCCAGTTACGGGCAAGGAAAGACGTGCTGAGTCAGGTGATATTGCGCGCATCGCTCATCTCATCAATGAGCTGCCCGGCTACGATATGTTTTCCATATCCACGCTGGCGGACGATGCGCCCAAGGATCAATTCACGATCTCGCGTTTGTACCCTGCGCTCAAGTATTGTTTGAAACCAATTCGTGTCACAACGACCGATCATAAAGATACACTTGCCATGCTGGAAATGGCGTATATCGTTGCGGGGGGAAAAGATGCGTATATGGAACATCCCTTCCTTACACATCATTACTGTCCTACGGTTTCTCCGCTTTCCATGGATAATCTTTCCACCGAAAATGTCATTTACTTTGCAGGCGAAGGTTTGCCTGTGTATCCAACTATTGTTCCGAATGCAGGACTCACGTCACCGATGTCCATAGCTGGGACATTGGTACAAGGCAACGCCGAGTATCTGGCGACTGTATCTTTAATGCAAATGGTGAAGGAAGGTACGCCGACAATATACGCCACACTCGCGACCGTTGCTGATATGCGTTCGGGCGCATACACTTCTGGCGCGATCGAGTGCGGTATGCTGCACATGGCGTTTGCACAAATCGCTCGCTATTACAACGTGCCTTGCGGTGGTTATATCGGCTTGACCAATGCCAAAGTGAATGATGCCCAAGCTGGGTACGAAACTGGCATGTCTGGCATGGGCGGTGTGGTTGGCGGTATGGATATGTTCAATATCGGTGGTCTGATCGATGCACTGAAAACATTTGATTTTGCGAAAGCCGTCATTGATGATGAAGTGGCGCAAATGATGAAGCGCGTGAAGCGTGGTATTTCGTTCAGTGACGAAGACCTGGCTGTTGATCTGATCAAACAGATCGGACCCGGCGGCTCGTATATTGTCGCCAAGCACACCATTAATAGAATGAAGACAGAAGCCGTGATGACCAAGATCGCTGACCGTGATGCCCGCGTCGCTTGGGAAAAGAAGGGCTCAATGGATATTCAGGCACGCGCAATGAAGAAGCTCAAGGACATCATGGCGAGTAATACAACTGCATTGATTTCTCCTGAGGCGGATGAGAAACTGCGCGCCGCATTCCCCGGCTTGGTGGCAGGAGAGTTGTTGCCGATTGAGTGACTCTGAAAGGTTGATGTTATGTCACGTAGAGTTCGAACTTTACTAGGTGTCCTTATCTTTGCGATGTCCATCGCTTTATTGATCTGGGGACTCGCTCCGTTGCGACGTGAGATTCGTATTCAGAATATTTCTCCATCAGAGATGCAACTGCCAACCCCGATCTCGCTTCGTTCTGACCTGTGGGTTGCGCTATGAGTCGAATTATCTTTTCTTCCCGATTCACGGCGACACAGCGTCACCACTTAAAGCAGAATCTTTTTCTTGCCGTGTTGATGTTGTTTCTTTTATCCTGCGGCGGTAGTGCGATGGCAACCGAAGCTCCATCAAACATGCAGACATCCGTTGCCCCGACGCAGGGTGTGGTTCCGTCCACGTCGCAACCATCTGTTGAAGCAACCACTCAACCAGCCATTCCTGAAAGACGATTGCTCGCGCTTGAGTTTCCTCCCAGAATTCGCGCCGGCGATTCGGATATTGTCCGCTTGACGTTGAATATGGATGATGCGGGCAATATCACCCCGACCGCTGTAGTTGATGGGAATGTGGTTACGGAGGAAGTGATCGAGATCCCAAATCTATATGAAACGCACCATGTGGTTGTCGAAGCGAGCTTTGATATCGCAGGCATCCAAGTCTCGCCGCCTGGTCTTTCGAGCCAAACTTTATCACCTGGGCAATCTGTCATGTTCTTTTGGAGCATACGGCCGGTTGAGGTGGGGGTGTATCGGGGCACGGTTTGGCTATTTTTGCGGTTTGTGGATAAAGTCAGCGGGGAGGAAAGCCGAAGAGCAGTATCTGCTCAAATGGTCGAGATCGAGGCGGTGAATCTTTTCGGAGTCCCGGCCAGGGTGGTGAGGGCGGTTGGCGGGGTGGGGTCGATTGTGGGGGCGGTCATCGGTTTCCCGTTTTTTGAGGATATTGTCAAGTTTCTTTTCAAAAAGAGACGGCGCCAAAAGAAATAATATATGACGAAAATCACCCAAAACATGGACATGCGTTCAATAGGGGTGATTGTTCTTTATGGTACAATTTTGGCGATTGTTAGACATATTTTGCATGGAGTAATCTATGAGTCAATGGATTTACATCGCTTTGTTCATCGTAGTAGGTCTGATTATCCCAGTGGGTGCGATCGGCGTGGCGTGGATTTTAGGACCCAAGAAACCCAACCCCATTAAAATGACAACCTATGAGTGCGGCATCGAAACCGTAGGTGATTCCTGGGTGCAGTTCAAAGCCCAGTATTACATCTTTGCACTCGTTTTTCTCGTTTTCGATGTGGAAACTGTTTTCCTTTTCCCGTGGGCGGTGAAACTTGATTCATTGGGCATGTTCGCTGTGTTGGAAGGTATCGTCTTCATTCTCATCCTCTTGGTCGGTCTGGTTTATACCTGGCGCAAGGGAATGTTGGAGTGGGCGTAAATTAGATGAAATAATAGAGAAGGCTGATTGGAATAAATCCATTCAGCCTTTTCTTTGTGTAATGAACATTTTGGAATGCGGAAGCTTGCTTCCGCAATTTCGGCGGCAAGCCGCCTGATTCCAGAGTTGTGTAGGAGTGACGTATGAATTTTTGGAACGACCCTCTTAAAGTAGCCGCAGATTGGTTGTTGGGTATCTTCACGGGCTGGGGCATGCCTGAGATCGCCGCACAAATATTGATCGGCTTCCTCGGCATCCTGCTCTTGATTACCATCTTGATGGTGCTCGATATTTTCCTGGTATGGATCGAGCGCAAGGTCGTGTCACGTTTTCAGGATCGTATCGGTCCAAACCGTGTTGGTCCATTCGGTTTGATCCAGCCATTCGCCGATATCATCAAATTGCTCATCAAGGAAGATATCACTCCCGGTGGCGCGGACAAGGTTGTGTATAACATTGCGCCGATGCTTTCGATGATGTCTGTCTTGATCCTATGGGCAGTGGTACCGATCGCTCCCAAGATGCTTGGTGTGGACCTGAACATCGGTGCGTTGTATATCATTGCCGCCGGTGCCATTGGCACGCTTTCGATCATCATGGCGGGCTGGTCATCGAATAATAAGTTCGCGATGATCGGTGCGTTCCGTCAGGTGGCGGTGATGATCTCGTTTGAAGTGCCGATGCTGACGATGTTGTTGATCCCGACCATCTTTGCCCGCTCCATGGGCATGGGTGCGATTACAGAAGCGCAGGATATTTGGTATGTGTTCCTCGCTCCTCTGGCGGCGCTGATCTTTTTGATCGCCGCCATTGCCGAACTTGGACGCGCGCCATTCGATATGGCGGAAGGCGAATCAGAATTGGTCTCTGGCTATAACATCGAATATTCAGGCATGAAGTTCGGCATGTTCTATGCCGGTGAACTTTTGCATGCCTTCACCTTCGGCGGTTTTTGGTCCATTCTGTTCTTCGGCGGTTATCGCTTCTTTGGGCTTGAGTTGGTCAATCCCCTGCTTGCGATCGCAGTGCTTGTCTTCAAAGCCATGCTTGGATATTGGATCATCATGTGGGTGAAGTACACGCTCTTGCGTATTCGTATTGACCACATGCTCGCCTTCAACTGGAAATTCCTGACGCCGCTGGCTTTTGCCCTTTTGATGGTGACTGCGTTCATGAATGCGCTTCTCGCCAACACTCCAAGCTGGCTCTACATCTCGGGCATGTTCCTTTCGAATGTCATCCTCGCATGGGTGGCGCTCGAAGTGGCGCGTTCATACAGCCGCAAGGAACGTGAAAAAGTTGAGATGCCCAAGCCTGTTGTTGAAGCGGCGCATCACTAATATGGAGCGGATATAAAATGACTGGTGAACAAATCACTTTTCTTGTAGTAGCGCTTGCCACACTGGGTTCAGCCCTGATGGTGGTGACGACGCGTAATCTTATCCATGCTGCGTTGTGGTTGATCGCAACGTTGTTCAGTGTGGCGGTGATCTTTGCCTTGCTCAGTGCCAGCTTTCTGGCAGTGGTGCAGGTGGTTGTATACATCGGCGCGATCGCCATTCTCTTCATCTTTGCGGTAATGCTCACACGCAAGGATATGCGCGATCAGAGTCCGCAGTTGAATAAGAATTGGTGGGCGGGTGCGTTGCTCGCAGTGCTCACCTTTGGCGGTTTGTATGCCCTGCTTCAGGGGTGGAGCGGCTTATCGCGAACGGTGGCAGACATCCCGTCTGGTTTTGATGCGGTAGCGGAGTTGGGTACTGAGCTCACTTCGTTCACAGGCTACGTCCTGCCGTTCGAAGTTGCATCCGTCCTTTTGGTGGCGGCGTTGGTGGGCGCGGTCTACGTCGCGTTCAATCCCCGTTCTGGGAACATTCGGAAATAGGAGCGGCGCACATGATCCCACTTTCCTGGTATCTCATTTTGTCTGCTGCGCTATTTAGCGTCGGCTTATTTGGTGTGCTTTCCCGCAGGAATGCGGTTGCGATCCTGCTGGGTATTGAATTGATGCTCAATTCTGTGAACATCAACCTGGTCTCGTTCTGGCGCTATGGTGATGTTACCCAGATGGCGGGGCAGGTGTTCGCAATCATTGTCTTCGCGGTGGCTGCTGCAGAAGTATCCGTAGGTCTGGCTTTGGTAATCTCTGTGTATCGTCGTCGCAATACGGTGATCGCAGATGAAATCGACTTGATGAAGTGGTAGGGACAATATGACGACTGAGACATTGATCTGGCTTATCCCGCTCCCTCCCGCGCTGGCGTTCTTTTTGATCGTGTTGTTCACGAACAAGAGCAAGGCACTCAGCCATACTATCGCTGTGGGCGCGGCATTGCTTTCGTGGCTGGGCAGTATGATCGTTTTTGTGCGTGCGCTTGGCGTGGAACACCTGGGCGAACATCCCTTTGAATCATCCATCAATTGGCTGCCGACTGGTGACACATGGTTAAAGATCGGCGTGCTGGTGGATCCGTTGACTGCCGCGGTGTTGTTCTTCGTGGCGTGGACCGTGTTGATGATCTTCCTGTACAGCGTTGGTTATCATAACTTTGGTCAACCTGCTGGCGATCATGACCATGCTGGTTTGCCGCCGCATGGTGCGACCATTGAAGAACACGGACACAAACATGTTGTGCCTTCGATCGAACCAATGTATTCACGCTTCTTTGCGTTCATTGGTTTGTTCGCCTTCGGTATGTTCACGTTGGTTGTCTCTGATAACCTGCTCACGTTATTCGTAGGTTGGGAGATCATGGGCTTGTGCTCATATCTGTTGATCGGTTTCTGGTATGGCAAACCTTCCGCACGCAACGCGGCGGTCAAAGCCTTTATGACCACGCGCGTTGGCGATGTGTTCATGTTGTTGGGCATTGCATATCTTTACTCGGCAACTGGCACACTTTCGTTCCGTGAAATTTTCACAGAAGAAGTTTTGCATACGCTTGCTACTATTCCAAGTGGAGTGCTTGGTCTTTCAGCCGCTGGCTTGATCGGTTTGTTGCTCTTCATCGGTACGGTCGGTAAATCGGCGCAGTTCCCCTTGCATGTCTGGTTGCCCGATGCGATGGAAGGTCCCACACCGGTCAGCGCCATGATCCATGCGGCAACGATGGTTTCAGCGGGTGTGTATATGGTCATCCGCATGTTCCCGATCATCAGCCTCGATGAAAAGACCATGGCAATCGTGGCATTTGTCGGTGCGTTCACTGCGCTCTTTGCGGCAACAATTGCTGTTGCCCAAAACGATATCAAACGCGTACTGGCTTACTCCACGATCTCGCAGCTTGGTTTCATGATTGCAGCATTGGGCATTGGCGCTTATGTTGCGGCAGTCTTCCATCTCATTACGCACGCCTTCTTCAAGGCGTTACTCTTCCTCGGTTCCGGCTCTGTCATTCACGGCATGGAGCACGGTGTTTTACACACGGGCAATCACAAAGTTGACCCGCAGGATATGTTCAACATGGGCGGTCTGCGCAAGAAGATGCCCATCACATTTTGGACCTTCCTCATCGGCGGCTTTGCACTTTCCGGTTTCCCGATCATCACCGCAGGTTTTTGGTCAAAGGATGAAATTCTTGCGGACGCATTCGGTCATGGTCATATCTTCGTGTTTGCAACCCTTGCCATCGCCGCATTCATGACCGCGTTCTACACCATGCGCCAGATCACATTGACCTTCCTCGGCGAACCCCGCACAAAGGAAGCTGAACACGCACAGGAGACTCCCTGGACGATGACCACTCCGTTGGTCATCCTGGCGTTCTTTGCTGTGACTTACGGCTGGGTCGGCATCCCCGAGCACTTTCCACTCTTAGGCGGACTCGTGCCGAACTGGCTCCATGAATTTGTTGGCGGCACGCTGGCGGAACATCCTGAAGCAGTTGAGTTTAGTCCTTGGCCCTTGATTACATCCTTTGTTGTAGCCCTCGGTGGTTTATTTGCCGGATGGCTTGTGTACCGGAATATCAATTCGCCAGCCGAAGACAAACTGCAAATCAGTTTCCTCAAGAACAAATACTACTTCGACGAAATCTATGATTACATCTTCGTAAAACCCGCGATCTGGGTTTCGGAGGTCCTCGTTTCTGCCTGGATGGATAAAGGCTTTATCGATGGCATTCTGCATATCTTCGGTCCTGCGACTGGCGGTCTTGGCTCCTTCATCCGCAATAAATTTGACCTGCCGGTCGTCAACCGCTTCTTTGGTGATGGCACTGCAGATGTGACATACTGGTTTGGCGGCAAACTACGCGCCGTCCAAACAGGGCGTATCCAGCAGTATCTCATGTTCGCGCTCGTTGTCTTCATTGCTGTCGGCGCGGCGCTCTATTTCTTCCTGCTGGCTTAAGGAGTACATGATGAACTTCATCTCTACTCATCTTCTCTCGACCATTCTTTTCTTCCCCATGCTTTCGGCTGTGGTGATGATGTTCCTGCCGAAAGATGAGAATAAACTTTTTCGCTGGTTCGCGTTCGTAGCGAGTCTGGTCCCGTTTGCGTTGACGTTGGTCGCTTGGTTCCAATTCAAATCCAGCCAACCCGGTTTTCAATTTCAAGAAACCTATGTCTGGTACGAAGCGATTGGCTCATCCCTGCACCTCGGCGTGGACGGTCTCTCATTGACGATGGTCTTACTGACCACCTTTCTCACTCCGCTTGCCATCCTTGCTTCGTTTAGCATCAGTGATCGCGTCAAGCCCTACATGATGTTGTTCCTCTTTTTGGAAACAGGCATGCTCGGCGTTTTCATGGCGCTCGATCTGCTCATCTTCTTTGTCTTCTGGGAGGTGGGACTTGTGCCGATGTACTTCCTCATCAATCAGTGGGGGAGCGCAAACAAGGATTACGCCTCGCTCAAGTTCATGATCTACACCATGGGCGGATCGCTCGGATTGTTATTAGCTGTCCAGATGCTCGGCGTTCTTTTCGGGACCTATGACCTGGTCACGTTATATGAACGTTGGAACTCGCTTGAGCCGGGTGCAATACTGCTGGGCATGTCCGTGCATACGGTAAAGACCATCGCATTCTGGGCTTTTGTAATCGCCTTTGCGATCAAGGTCCCGCTGTGGCCCTTCCATACCTGGTTGCCCGATGCGCATACAGAAGCTCCGACTGCCGGTTCCATGCTCCTGGCGGGTGTACTTCTCAAATTAGGTGCCTATGGTTTCCTGCGACTGGTGCTTCCACTTTACCCTGCTGAAGCGAAGATGTTCGCAGGCGCACTGGCATTGCTTGCCACAGCGGCGATCGTTTTTGGCGCGTTCGGTTCCTTTGGTCAAACCGATTTCAAACGACTCGTTGCGTATTCGTCAGTGAACCATATGGGCTTCGTAGTGCTTGGTATCGCCGCAGCAGCTTACTCGATAGGCACCCAAGATGCGACCATCGCCTTGAATGGCGCGATCCTCCAGATGTTCAATCATGGTCTGTCAGCGGCTGGCATGTTCTTCCTGGTCGGCGTCATTTATGAACGAACGCATACGCGTAATCTCGAAGAGTTTGGCGGCTTGTTCCCGCTCGTGCCAGTCTACGGCGGTATATTGATCTTCACCAGCATGGCATCGCTGGGACTTCCTGGTCTCAATGGATTTGTCTCAGAATTCCTGGTGGTACGAGGCGCGTTCCCTGTGTTGACTGCTTACACGGCGATTTCCATGCTTGGTTTGCTCTTCACGGGTGCATATATTTTGAAGGGCATCAAGAAAGTGCTGCATGGTCCCATGAACGAACATTGGGCACACGGGGAACATAAGTTAACCGAGATCAACTTTCGCGAGATCATGGTCATGGTCCCGTTGATGGCTTTGATCTTGTGGATCGGCATCTATCCTGCGTGGATTTTGGATGTGATCAACAAAGCCGTGGTCATGCTCTTCTAAGAGGTGGATGATGAATTTTCCTGTATTAAGTGTCATAACATTTACCCCGATGGTCGCAGCATTGATCATTTTGATGCTGCCTGCCCAACGGAAAAATGAAGCCCGTGGGGTGGCGCTCGCCGCTGCCACATTTGCCCTGATCCTGTCTTTTTGGGTGTACCTCACCTACGATCAGGCAGCTGCGGGTTATCAGTTCATTGAAAAATATAGTTGGCTGCCTGCTTTAGGCATCAGTTTGCACTTCGGCGTGGATGGCATTAGTGCTCCGCTCGTGCTGTTGACTGGTGTCGTGATGTTCACTGGTGTGCTGATCTCCTGGGGCGATGACGACAAACATGTCATGGCTGGTATTCAGGATCGTCCGCGTGAATTTTTTGCCTTCCTGTTCCTGCTGGCGGGTGGTGTGTTCGGTGTGTTCGTTTCACTGGACCTGTTCATGCTGTTCTTCTTCTACGAGATCGCGGTCTTCCCAATGTATCTGCTGATCGCCATCTGGGGCTGGATCCAGACCCGCGAATATGCCGCCATGAAATTGACGCTATACCTGTTCATCGGTTCAGTAGTTTCATTGGTCGGTGTACTGGCAATGTACTGGCTGCAATATAAAAATACCGGCGTGCTTTCGTTCGATATGATCCTTATGGAAAACGCTGGCTTTTCTCAGACCTTCCAAAACATCTGGTTCCTGCCAGTCTTCCTTGGTTTTGCGGTGTTGGGCGGTATTTGGCCCTTCCACAACTGGTCGCCTGATGGTCACGTAGCTGCACCGACAGCAGTTTCTATGTTCCATGCTGGTGTGTTGATGAAGCTTGGTGCATTTGCTGCGCTGCGCGTGGGTATCATGCTGTTGCCGCAAGGTGCGCATACTTGGTCATGGCTCATCATGCTCTTTGCAGGCATTGCGGTTGTATATGGTGCCTACATTGCCTTCGTGCAAGAGGACATGAAATACATGATCGGTTTCTCGTCCGTCTCGCATATGGGGCTCGTAATGCTCGGCATGTCCACTTTGAATCGTAATGGCATTATGGGTGCTGGCATCCAAATGTTCTCGCATGGCGTGATGACGGCGCTCTTCTTTGCTATAACCGGTATGATCTACGACCGTTCACACACCCGCCAGATCCCTGAATTGGGCGGCATGAGCAAGATTATGCCGTTTGCCACGATCGGTTTCATCATTGGCGGTCTCGTTTCGATGGGTATGCCGTTCTTCTCCGGCTTTGTCGCTGAATTCCCCATTTTCATGGGTGTATGGGAAGTTCAATGGTTGGTTGCGGTCATTGCCAGTATTTCGATCGTCATCACAGCGGCGTATATCATGCGTAATATCCGGCAGGTTTTCTTTGGTGCTATGCCTGAAAAATTGGAGGGACACATCACTGATGTGACTGTGTTGGATAAAGTGGCAATTACAACCCTGTGTCTATTCATGATCGTCATCGGTTTATTCCCCAGCTTCATGGTCCCGCTGATAGAAACGGGCGTTGAAAACGTCCTGCGCTTGCTGGGAGGTTCATAATGTTCACATCTACCATGTTCGCTTCCATCCTCCCCGAAGTTTTGATCCTCGTCCTTGGCATGTTGGTCTTGATCGTTGAGCCGTTCTGGAAGGAAGAGAAACGTCGCAATGTGGGCTGGCTTACGGCTGGCGGTTTGTTTGTTGCGATGATCGTTAGTTTGCTGTTCGGTCAACCTGGTGAGCCCACCGCTACATTGGGCGGGATGATCCGTTTTGACTGGTTGGGCTTCTTCTTCAAGATGCTCTTCATGTTTGCCGCTGCAGCAACTGCTCTGCTTTTGATGGACAACGGTAAAGTTGGACATCGTGGCGAAGCTTATCTGCTCCTTCTCGCTTCGCTTCTCGGCATGAACCTGATGGCTGTTTCTTCAGATTTAGTCATGCTCTATCTGGCGATCGAAACCACCTCGATCCCGCTCTACATTCTCTCCGGCTTTATGTTGAACGATGAGAAATCCACCGAAGCTGGTTTCAAGTACCTGCTCTTTGGCGCGTTGACTTCCACGATCATGCTCTATGGCTTCAGCCTTGTTTTCGGTTTTACCGGAACGACAAATCTGTATCAACTGACCGATATGTTCAAGACTGGTGATCTGCCGCTGGTGACCGCTCTCGGCACCATGGCTTTGATCCTGGTTGGGTTGGGCTTCAAGGTGTCGATTGTGCCGTTCCATTTCTGGGCGCCGGATGTATATGAAGGTGCACCGACTCCTGTTGCCGGCTTCTTATCCACTGCATCAAAAGCTGCTGGCTTTGCAGTGCTCCTCCGCTTGTTCTTTGTTGCCTTCTCTGGATTTTCTGTATCGTGGACCACTGCTTTCGCCATCCTTGCTGCGATCACTATGACGGTTGGTAATTTACTTGCGTTACCTCAAACCAACATTAAACGCCTGCTCGCGTTTTCCTCTATTGCGCATGCAGGTTACGCTATGATCGGCGTGGTTGCATTTTCTCAACTAGGTGCGGCAAGTGTGGTCTTTTATCTTGCTGCTTATATTGCCACCAATCTCCTCGCCTTTGGTATTGTGATGGCATTCAGCAAGGTGACTGGCCTCGAAGATGTCAAAGATTATTCCGGTATGAGTCGCCGTGCCCCGTGGCTGGGACTGATGATGCTCGCCGCATTCCTTTCGTTGACCGGCATGCCGCCATTTGGCGGCTTTGTGGCAAAGGTATTCGTCTTTGCGGCTGGTGTTCAAGCTGGGTATGTATGGCTGGTCATCGTCGGTATCCTCAATTCGATCATCGGTGTGTACTACTATTTGAACGTGTTGAAGTATGTGTACCTCTACCGCATGCCGAATCAGGATGAGGAAAATCACCCCATCCGATTAACCCGCCCGTATGCGATTGCTTTGGTAGTTCTGGCAGTTGGTGTAATTTTGATCGGGACGGTATTCGCTCCGTGGTTTAGCTGGTCTGATGCCGCAGCGTTGAATCTGTTCTAAAACAAGAGACAGGCGAAGGCTTGCCGCGAAGCGAGAGGCGATGAAAGTCATCTGAATTGTAGTTTGACATCCCTTTAGCCTGTCAGTTATAATCGTGCAACATGGCACAATCCGAACAAAAAGGTCGAGGCATTCTGAATACTTTGCTGGTCGTAATGATCGGGC
>Ga0180074_1000045_pt1 | contig 23706 bp, 32 predicted proteins | sample EasRiv366_16_10D_FD_121773 | JGI IMG/M metagenome (GOLD analysis project Ga0180074, IMG submission 121773) | Soil microbial communities from meander-bound floodplain in the East River, Colorado, USA - East River metaG ERMLT366_16_10D | ecosystem: Environmental > Terrestrial > Soil > Floodplain ...
GAGGACATGTTCTCCGACGGCAAGCCGAACCTCGAGCTCGGCACCGCGGCCGCGGGCGACACCGAGAACCCCGGCAAGGCGAACGTCATCCGCAGCGAGTACGGCTGGTCCCTGCACGAGATCCACCAGTTCAACGAGGTCGCCGGCTCCGAGCTCGACGTGATCATCGGTGCCGACCCGAACGTCACCGAGATGATGGAGGTCGGCTTCCTCAACGGCAACGAGACGCCGCAGCTCTTCGTGCAGGACATGCAGAACGTGGGCTCGTTCTTCACGAACGACCGCGTGATCAACAAGGTCCGGCACGTACACGACGACGGCACGATCGTCGACCCGAAGGGCTTCCAGCTGATCCAGCAGCCGTAAAGGGAAGGCGGCGAACCAGACCGATGACCACGACCTTGTACAGCGCCGGCGAGGGTACGGAGTGTCCGGTGGGTGGAAGGGCCCACGCACCGGCCTTCCCCTCCGCGCCGCAGCCGGCGCTGTACAGGCCATTCCCTCGATGTGAGCCATGAGCTGGACCGATCTCGCGACGCTCATCATCGAAACCGACTCGACGCTCGGCAAGGTCGAGTCCGACAAGCTGAAGCTGACGAACGACGAGAAGACCGCGGCCGTGCGCGACGTGCTCGACGAGTTCAACGGCGTGCGCCCGATCGTGCGCGTGACGGAGATCGTCGGCACAGGCACGCGCCGCTACGTGCTCGAGACCGCGGTCGCAGGCTGGGACGCCGGCTTCTCCGCGATCGAGCAGCTCTACATCGTGACGCAGCCGGGCACCTCCGACGAGCAGGCACGGGAGCTGTCGGAGGAGAGCTACGACGTGCGACTGACGGCCGATGCGACGCCGAAGCACGCGCTGTTCCTCGCGGCCGCACCGTCGACGAGCGAGACGCTGCGGATCGCCTGGTCGCTCCCGCACACCGTGAAAGATCTCGACGCCGCAACAGCGACGTCGATCGGATCCGCCGACAAGCAGGCGTTCCTGCTGCTCGTCGCCGCGGAGTTCGCACGCAAGATCACCTGCCGCGCCTCCGACCTGGCGGACCATTCGATGGGCCTGGACCAGGTCGACTACCGCAGCCCTGAGCGGACGTGGCGCCAGAACGCAAAGCATCTGCGCGACCGCGCGGTGCAGCGCCTCGCACCCGGCGAGCTGTCGACGGGCGCTGCGGGCAGCTCCACCGAGTGGCTGCCGCGCGACCGGTACGGTAATGCGCGTGTGTCGCGCTAGGAGTCGCACGTGAGCACGAAGAACCTCGTCGAGCACGCGCTGTCCGCCGTCGACGTCAAGACCACGGCTCAGGCGACGCCGTGGTTCGACCTGGGCGAGGCCTGCCTCGGGCCCGCGGAGTTCTTCCTCGAGCTGAAGACGCTCGTGGGCGGAACGGCGCCGACGGTCGCCTTCGACATCGAGCACTCGCCCAACGGCGTGAACGCGGTCACGCTCAAGGGCGACCTCGCCGCGCTGAATTCCGCGCCCTCGGTGCAGACCTTCGTCTCGGCCGGCCCGGTGAGCCGGTACGTGCGCTTCCAGTGGACGGTGACGGGTGCGCCGACGTCGGCGACCGCGGACTTCCTGGCGCGCGCGGTGCGCCGCTGATGGACGCGGGGCTCAATGCCCGGTTCGACTTCTCCGAGCTGCTCGCGCTCGGGTCGGACGCCATTGCCTCGAGCGATGCCCTGGTCGGGCTGCTGAAGGTGGCCCTCGCGCGCGGGTCGACCGCGGGCATGGCGACCGCGCGCGAGGAGGCGCCGGTCTTCACGGGCGAGTTCGCGGGCTCGATCGTCGTTCGTGGCGTGCAGGTCCGGGAGATGGGCTCGAGCATCCGGCTCGACGACCTGATCTCGACGTCGGTCGCGCACTCGATCGTGGTGGAGGAGGGGCGCGCCGCCGGCGCCCGCCGGCCGCCGCTCGGCCCGATCTACCGCTGGGTGCAGCTGCAGGTACGCCGCGGGAAGTTCGACTTGAGCTGGACCCAGCGCGAGACCCAGCAGGAGCAGATCTACGCCGCGGCCCTGTTCGTCGCGGCCTGGATCCAGCGCCGCGGCATCCCGGCCAAGCACCCGATGCGCAAGGGCGCTGTGGCCGCCGAGATCGTGCTGCACGCCGAGGTCGAGGCCGCGGCCGCGGAGCTGCGGCGAAGGATCGAGACGCCGTGAACGCGAACGTCGCGGCCGACCCGGGCTACGAGGGCCAGCGCTGGGCGCTGTCGGGCACTCCGGGCTATGCGACCTACCAGACGGCCCTCGTGCACGCCGGCGCGCGATCGATCCGGCTACGCGGCGAGTCCGGGAGCCCGCCGCTGGTCGGCCGGGCGACGTCGCCGCCCTTCCGCGTGATCCCGGGGCAGCCCTACCAGTTCAGCTACTGGCGCCACGCGAACCAGGTCGTCGTGAACCACCGCCTGCTGTGGATGGTGCGCCGCGCGTCCGATCACGGTGTGATCCAGGTCGACTTGGCCGCGGCCACGGTCGGCGGCTCGTGGGTGCAGCGCGTGCGCCCGCAGCCGATCGTCCCGCTCGTCGAGCGGCTGTACCTGCAGGTCGAGGCCTCGGCACCGACGGGTGCCGTGGTGGGTGCCACGGCCTGGCACGTCGACGACGTTGCCTTCGACGGACCGGAGGACCTGATGGCGCGCTCGAAGCTGACGCAGTTCCTGGAGAACCTGAAAGCCGTCGTCGAGTCGATCGACCCCGGGATCGGCGTCGTGCTGGTCGCGCCGAAGCGCTGGTCGTCGGACCAGCAGATGCGCGACGCCGGTGCTGTGCTGCAGATCTCGGTCGCGGGCTTGTTCGACGACATCGCGACGGTCGGCCAGCACGTCACGCGCTTCTGGATTCTCGAGGGCGACCTCGTGCCGAAGCCGATGACGACCTGCTCGGACGAGTACAAGGCGACGGTCAACCTGATCGCGTTCTGGGGTCACCGCGACGACACAGACCAGCTCGCGCGCTTGCGCGAGGCGTCGATCGAGATCGTCGACAAGCTCGCGCTGCGGGAGACCGAGCAGTCGGACCTCGCCGCGTCGATGGGCGACGGCTACATGGGTTATCTGGACACGCGGCCGGCGATGGACGGGCCGGTGCGCAGTGCGGTGATCGAGGATATCGGTGCACAGGGCTACACGTGCAGGATCCGCGTGAACTACTTCGAGGAAGTTCCGCGCGAATAAGGAGACGCCATGGGATCGGTCTCGGAGTGGAAGATCGGGTTCAAGCGGCACACCGGTGCGTGGGGCGATGCGGGTATGGTGCTCGGCGCCGGCGACGGGATCCTCATTACCTCGGAGGACATGCCGACGATGGTTCCCGCGTCCGTCGAGGACGCCAACGTCGGCGACAGCCTCGCGCAGGGCGTGGTGCAGGGCAACCGCGAAGGGCAGGGTTCGATCAACATGGTTGCCCGTTTCGAGGGCATCGAGAAGCTGCTCGCGCTGTACCAGGGCGCGGACGCGAAGACCACGTCGGCGGGCGAGACCGCGGGCACGGCGCGCGATCACTCGCTGATCTTCCAGCCGTCGAACACGGGCAAGTTCGGCACGCTCGTGGAAGAGAAGGGCGCGCCCAAGATCTGGGAGTACCCGACGGCGAAGCCGAACACGATCCAGCTCACGCACGCCGAGGGCAAGCTGATGCTCGCCGTCGGCCTGATCCCGAACAAGTGCGCGCGCGATGGCGACTCGCCGGCGAACGCGAACCTGGACGCCGCGACGCCGACCACGCGCGCGCTGATGATCCTGTTCACGCAGTTCACGCTCCTGATGGAGGAGTTGACGGGCTCGGAGGGGAACCTCGTCGACCCGACCAACAAGTTCTGCGTGACGAATTTCACCTTCGGGGGTGACCGGCAGCTGAAGGGGATTCCCGACAGCTGCTTTGCCGGCGACGTCGGCGAGCCCCAGCAGGACGGCGGGCTCCCCACGGCGAACCTGACGCTCAACTTCGCCGACTATCTCGCGGCGAACGACGTGTTCATCAAGGCCGCGCAGAAGCGGCAGCCGAACGGGCAGCCGCCCCTGTACAAGGCGAGCCTGATCTGGACCGGCGCCGACATCGCGGGGTCGGACAAGGTCCCGAAGAACAAGTACCTGATACAGCTCGACCTGCCGTCGATCCAGGTCAACGACGATCCGGTCAACGCGAAGGGCCCGGGAGCGAGGACCTCGCACGACCTGACCTTCAAGGTCGTGACGCCGCAGACGGCGATCAACGGCTCGGACTGGGCCTGGACCGTCGCCGGCGGCGCGCCGTTCCGGTTCCTCGTGCGCAACGAGAACAACGTCGCGGCCGCGTAGGTCGCGAGCACAGCCAGGAGGGAAGCCATGGCGCGGAAGATCCGTCGGAAAGAGCACTGGGTCTACCTCGATGACGAGGAACGGGAGGTCCCGGACCCCGCGGACCCGAAGAAGAAGATCCGGAAGATGGTCGGCGTCGTGAAGCCGATCGAGAAGGGCGAGCGGCCGCCGGGCGGCGGGTCGGTGTTCATGGTCCTCCCGCCGCCGATGCGCCTACTGATCGAGCTGGGCCTGGCGCGCTCGGCCATCGCGAACCGCCACGACAAGCCGTCCGTCGTGGTTGCCAACATCCTCCGGGAGTCGATCGGCGGTTGGCAGTGGGTCGAAGACGCCGCCGGCAACGAGCTCGCGTTCGAAGGCCCGTCGTCCGTCGACCAGCTCGAGACAGAGGACCAGGGGCTCCTGCTCGAGTACATCACCGACCGCGCGAACAAGAGGTCGGTCGATCCGGCGGACGGGTCCGCCGCGGGAAACGGGTCGACGCACTCCGAGGATTCGCCGAGCGACAGGCCGGCTTCTGGCGCCGCTACGGCGGTGTAAAGAGCTGCTCGGAGTGCGACGAGGAACGCAAGGAAAACGAGCTGCCGCCGCTGCGGCACATGGACACGTCGCAGCCCGAGTGCGCGAAGTGCCCTCTCCTCCGGGCCCAGCTCGAGCTGAAGGTCCCCGAGGGCTGCGAGCTGGCCTGGCGGGTCCACGCGAAGCTCACCTCGCCGGCGGTGCAGCGCTTCGGCCTGGTCGAAGAGGCGTTCGATGCGATGCGCCTGGAGCTGACGGACGAGGAGACGGCGGACCTCCTGCAGCAGCTCGATGCGATCGTCGAGGGGATCGACAAGGCCTCGGCGGCCGCCGCCGCGGCCGCGCGCAAGTGAGGCGCTGAGCCGTGGCGCGCACGGTCCAGATCGTCCTCGAGCTCGACGACCGCGGCTCGGCCAAGGTCCGGAGCTTCGGGCAGACGACGACCGACACGGCGACCCGCACCGCGGGCAAGGTCGAGGCCCTCGGGAAGTCGTTCGAGGTCGCCGGCCAACGCGCGCTCAAGCTGTCGGGCGCGCTCATGCCGGTCTCGATCGCCGTCGGCGCGCTCGAAGGCTTCGCCGCCCGCGCGGCGATCAAGTTCGAAAGCAGCTTCGCCGGCGTGCGGAAGACGGTCGATGCGACCGAGGATCAGTTCACGAAGCTGTCGACCAGCATCCGCCGGCTCGCGTCCGGTCCCGACGCGATCCCGATCGACGTCAACGAGCTGAACAAAATCGCCGAGCTGGGCGGCCAGCTTGGGCGTGGAGCGGAGAACCTCGTCGAGTTCACGGAGGTCATGGCCAAGCTCGGCGTGACGACGAACCTCTCGTCGGAGCAGGCGGCGACGTCGCTCGCACGGTTCAGCAACATCATGGGCACGGCCGAGGGAGACGTCGATCGACTCGGCTCCGTGATCGTCGAGTTGGGCAACAACATGGCGACGACGGAGGCCGAGATCGTCGAGATGGGGCTGCGTCTCGCCGGCGCCGGCCGCCAGATCGGGCTGACCGAGGCGCAGGTGCTCGCGTTCGCCGGCTCGTTGTCGTCGCTGGGCATCGAGGCCGAGGCCGGAGGCACGGCGCTGTCGCGGGTGTTCGTCGAGGTGGCCAAGCAGGTGCGGTCGGGCGGGAAGAACCTCGACGACTTCGCGAAGATCGCGGGCCTCTCGGTCCGCGAGTTCAGCGACTTGTTCCAGCGTGACGGTGCCGAGGCCGTCGTGCGGTTCGTCGAAGGTCTCGATCTGCTGTCGAAGTCCGGCGTCGACGTCTTCACCGTGCTCGAAGGCGTCGAGTTCGAGAACATCCGAGTCCGCGATTCGCTGCTGCGCATGTCGTCGGCTACCGGACAGGTGCGCGAGGCGCTCGGGCTCGCAAACGAGGAGTGGACCGAGAACAACGCACTGACCGAGGAGGCCGCCAAGCGCTTCGCGACGGCCGAATCGCGGCTGAAGGTGGCGACAAACCGGATCAACGACGCCGCGATCAGCATCGGCGCGCGGATCGTCCCTGCGATTGCGACGCTCCTCGATCGAGTCGCCGGCTTGGTCAAGGCCTTCGAGGGCCTGCCGGCGCCCGTGCAGTACGCGGCTCTCGCGTTTGGCGGCCTGCTCGCGGTCTCGGGCCCGTTGCTCGCCGTCTACGGCCGGCTGTTGCCGCTGCTCCCCCAGCTTGCGCAGGGCGCACTCTCCATGGCGCTGGGCTTCGACAAGGCGGCCGTCGCGATGTCCCTGTCGGTGAGCGCCGGCACGACGCTCGCCGCGATGAGCATCGGACAGATCGCCGGGTTCGGCGCTCTCACTCTGGCAGCCGGCGGATTCGGTTACGCGATCGGTCGGATCATCTCGCAGGTGACGGGGCTCGACGACGTCATGCGGCGGCTGTTCGACCGCGCGCTGAACTTCGAGCAGTTCGAGACGGGCGCGCAGAAGATCGTAGCCGACGTCGAAGACGTCGCTCGCAGCTTCCGCCGGCTGACAGAGAAGGGGATTCGGTTCGCTCCGGACGTGGATACGACGAAGCTCCTCGAGGCCGAGCGTCTGCTGCGCGAGTTCGACTTCGAGGCCGAGCGGGAACGACGGGTCAAGCTCATCCTCGACGGCTCGTCCTTCCAGGATCCGCAGCGCGTGTTCGACCAGGTGACGCGCCAGCTCGGGCAGCAGAAGATCAAGCTCGAAGCTGAGGTCAACGAAGCCTCGGTGCGTAAGGTGGCGGATCGCCTGCAGCCGCTCCTGCAGAGCGCGGCGAAGTTGCCGGCCGACCAGTTCGCCGAGTTCGGGCGGCAGATGGAGGAGGCGGGCGCCAAAGGGCTCGCCGGCGCCCAGCAGATCGAGCGGGCGCTGACGGGGGTAAGCGAGGCGGCCGCCAAGGCCGCCGCTGCTGCTGCGCCGCCGAGCACAGAGGAGATGGATGCGCTGTTCGAGAAGCTCTCGAGCGCCGGCCTGGCCGCAGGGAAGATGGCCGAGGTGCTGTCCGGAGACTACGCGAAGTCCCTCGGTGTCGCGACAAAGCTCGGAATCGAGGAAAACGATGTCCTGCGAGCGTATCGCGACGAGATCCACGAGATGGTGGCGGCACTGCACACCGCTGGCGAGGAGATGCCGGCGGCCTTCCGGAAGATCTTCGAGGCCTCGCGCGAGCTGGAATCGATCGACGTGTTCTTCAACATGCAGGAGCCCCTGGACCCGCTGACGGGACTTTCGAAGGAGTGGCGCGCGCCGGACTTCATCGGCCCGGAGGTGCCCGAAGAGCTCTTCAAGAAGCTCGAGAAGGACGTGCTCGCGGTCGAGGAGCGGATCCGAGGGACGAAGCTCTCGATGTTCGAGCAGGCCCTCGCTCGCGAGACGACGATGACCGAGGGCTACCTCGAAAACATCCTCCGCCTGCAGTTGGAATCGGAGAACGCGCGCTTCGAGGCTGCGAAACAGCTGCACGCGGGGCACCAGGGCGCGATCGAGGCGCTCGAAGAGGAGCACCAGGCTCGCGTCGACCAGATCAACATCACGGCCGAACAGCGCCGGCGTGACGCGACGCTCGGGCTGTGGACCGATCTGCACGAGAGCCTGCTCGATCGCTCGATCGAGTTCATCGACAACATCGGGCTTGCCTGGGCCGACTTCGTCGACAGCGGGATCCAGAACGTGAGCAACATGGTCGGCCAGCTCGCGCTGGGCATGAACCAGGTCGGCGGCGACTGGCAGAAGCTCGCGAAACAGATGGGGGCGCAGGCCGTCGCGATGCTGACCGAGTGGGCGATCCGTCGGTTCATCGTCGGCAAGCTCTCCGTGGCGTCGACGGCGTCCGAGGGTGCCGCGGCGATGGCTGTGTCCGCGGCCAACATCTTCGCCAACGTGTTCGCCTCGCTCTCTGCGATCCCGATCATTGGACCCGCGATCGCCGCAGCCTCGACGCCCGGGATCACGACGGCTGCACTCGCGGGCGCCGCTGGAGCTGGCGCCACCGGCGGGGCTCTCGGTGCAGCACTCGCGCTCGCCGGCGGCGCCGAGGAGGGCGGCCTGATCAAAGCGCGGCGGCTGATCGAGGTGGGCGAGGCAGGGGAGGAAGCGATCGTCCCGCTGCGCGGCGCCGCGGCCGAGCGCGCGGCGCACGCGATGGGACTCGACGACCTGCGGGCGGAGATGCGCGCGATGCGCGACGGCATGGACTCGGTGCTCCGTTCGGGCGGCGGCGGGTCGCCCGTCGTCGTGAACCTGCACGTCCACGGCGACAACTGGCGCGACAACGGGATCTCCCACGAGCTGCGCAACCTGGTCCACGAGGCGCTCGAGGACGGCATCGGCCAGGGCCGCCTGCGGCCGCTGCCGCGGGGCCGCCGGTGAACAAGCCGCTGATCCTCTACGGGCTGCTCCCGATCGCGAACAACTCGCTCGAAGTGGACGGCGAGCTGGCCGCACCCTCGAGCTGGGACACGTCGCTCAGCGCCAACGGGGCGAACGAGGTCACGGCCGGCGAGGCGCAGAGCGCCGGCGACGGGATCCCGTCACTCAAGAGCCTGCGGCAGTCGGTGTCGAACGTCGCGAGCGCCAAGGCGATCGCAGCCCAGCGCTTTGCCGTCGCCGATTACCCGCTGCTCGACCTGGTGCGCGACGAGGGCATGGAGCTGGCCCTGGCTGCCTCGCTGAAGCCGGCAAACCAGTGGGCGTGGGAGCACGCCGACCTGCGCATCCGCCAGTACGATGCGACCGGGACGGCCACGGTCGGCACGGGAGCTCTCCTCACGGCCCCCAGCGATCGCCGCTTCGATGCCGCCGGCCCCGACTGGTACCTCGTCGTCCGCGCGGTCGAGCTGCACGCGGACACGGCCTACATCGACGTCGAGCTGCGCGTCGACTGGGCCTCGACCTGGATCGCCGCCTCGTACGCCTACTGGGACCGCGTGCTGTGCGGCGGCCTGGTCGACCTGCAGAAGGGCTTCCGCGGCGGGCAGTCGCACCAGCAGGATTCAGGGTTCGAGGTCAACCACGGCGACGGTGTTGCCGAGATCGTGCGCCTGTCCGGCCCGCAGACCCAGATCGACGCCGACTTCCGGAACGTCGAGCCCGAAACGCCGATGGATCTGCAGCTGAAGGCGTTCAATCGGTGGGTCGCGCACCAGCAGGGCTTCGTCGCGCTGTGGGGCGACCGCGACTACCTGACGAACCGCGACCGGCATTTCCAGCGCTGCTACCACGACCCGAAATTCAAGGTCGACTACCCCGAGGGCTACGTGCGGCGCGACTACCGCTTCCGCTTCGTGGCGCCGTCTGAGGGCACGGCGTGAGCTACGCGACCAAGCGCGACGCCGAGGACAAGGTCCCGCTCACCGTCTGGGACATCCTCGGAGCGAACGCGCGCTTCGTGCAGCGTCAGACGCCCGAGATCACAGCCCCGCTCGGCTGGACGCTCTTCGCCGGCGCGGCACCCGAGCCCGACCAGGGGAGCCGGCTCGATATCCGCGAGGGCAAGCTCTCGATCGGCGGTGCCGCCTTCCTGTGCCCCGACCTCGAGGGCCAGCTTGCGGCATGGCTTGCGGCGAACGACGGGAACCTCTCGGGCGCGAAGGTGATCCGCCGCATGGGCTTCGCCGGCCTCGCGGAGGCCGACTACCAGGTGAGCCGCTGGCGCTTCGTCGACTACGGCATGAAAGAGGCCGGGGTCTACCGCTTCGAGCTCGACACGATCCTCGAGGCGACGTCGGCGCCGCTGTTCGAGGACTTCGACGGCGAGCGGTACGAGCTGGCGGCCGACATCACATCGGGTGCGACGACGATCACGCTCGCGAAGACGCCGAGCGGGATCTGGCGCGAGCCCGGGACCGCGCTGCTCTGGAACAGCGACAAGAAGTTTGCCGAGCTGATCGAGTACCAGTCGATCGGCGGCACGGGCAACAAGGACCTGCAGACGGTGACGCGTCGTAAGTTTGGCGTCGGCTCGCCGGCGGCCGGCTTTGCCGCGGACAACACCGACGTCTTCCACGTCTGGGCCCGGCGCTCGAATCCCGTCGACCTGCTGCTCGAGCTGCTCACTACGCGCGAGCCCGAGGAGCTGGTGAAGAACGGGAACGTCGAGGCCTGGGACGCGCCACCGACGATCCCCGACGGCTGGACCTACGTCTCGGGCACCGTCGGCCAGAGCGCCGACGCGCACGGCGGATCCTTCGCGCTGAGCCTCACGAATACGAACCCGACGACGCCAGGGGCGGCAAAGACGCGCGTGTCGATCGAGCCCGAGGGTGCGACCGAGCTGAGCTTCTGGGCCAAGCGTGCGGTGTCCGGCCAGGACTCGGACTTCGGCTGGATTCTGCGCAACGTCACGCGGGGCTACTCGTGGCGCCATTCCACGCTGACCTGGATCGCCGCGGCGTCGACACTGAACGCCGAGACCGAGGGCAACGCGTACGCGCAGGTGACGAGGTCGATCGACCGCACGCCGTTCTACTTCTCCGCGTCCGACGTCTACGAGCTCGAGTTCCAGGCGACGACGAACACGAACGCGATCCTGGTCGACGACGTCTCGCTCGCCACGGGGCAGAACGGCGCCTACGACCTCGGCACCGCGGACGGCCTCGGGATCGACGAGCAGCTGCTCGACGTCGCCGGCCTCGAGGCGGTGCGCGACGAGTTCTGGCCGCAGCCGACCTTCACGGGCGATGCGCTGACGGCGGGGACCGCGGTGCTCTTCGTCGAACGCAAGTCGATCTCGGACCTGTGGGAGTTCATCGAGTCGCACCTGCTGCGGCCGTTCGCGCTCGCGCCGGCGACCGACGCTGCGGAGAAGCTGACGGCCGACATCTACTTCCGCTTCCCGCCGCCGATCACCGACATCGAGGGCGAGTGGCGCAAGCGCGATTTCCGCGCGGGCCGCTGGAAGCGCGCGTGGCGCGACCGGCTCAACAACCTGCGCCTGCTCACCGACTGGAACACGGCCGACGATGACTGGGGGCTCGACCGGCAGGCGGTGAGCGATCTGTCGATCGCGCGCTTTGGCAAGTCGAAGCCGGTCGAGGTCGAGGGCCGCGGCGGCCGCTCGGGCCTGTTCGGCTTCCCCGACTACGGCTCGGCCTCAGACATGCTGAGCGCTGCGGGTCGGATCCTGCTCGAGGTGGCAAACCCCGGTATCGAGCTGCCGGTGCGCGTGTTTTGGAAGCACAAGGACCTGTCGATCGTCGACGCGGTGCGCCTCGACCTGCCTGGCGTCCCGGACCTCGGCGTCGGCCGGCTCGGGATCGATGGCGGGACGTTCGTCGTCGCGTCGAAGAAGATCGACCAGGTCGCCGGCTACGTCGAGCTGCAGATCCGCGAGCGGCGCCCGGTGTCGCGGCCGGCCTTCGTCGCACCGGACACCGTGGCGTCGACGTACGGCGCCGCCTCGGCTGCCGACCGCGCCTACGCCTACATCGCCTCGGATGCGGCTCTCTTCGCCAACGGCGACGGCGCCTACACCACGGTCTGATCCATGTCGAAAGCCTGGACCGACATCCCGACGACCGAGATCGACACCGAGAGCCCGGTGACCGAAGGGCTGCTCGAGAAGATCTACGACAACGGGGAGTGCCTGATCTCGCAGCCCGTCGACACGCGCTTCGCCGAGATCGCAGCGGCGGCCAGCGCCACGATCGCCGCGCTCGAGATCTACATCCCGCCGCAGGTGGCCACCGCCGGCGGCGACGTCACGTTCGTGATCCGCTTCGAGGCCAAGGTGGCCAGCGGCACGGGTGAGGTCGAGGCCCGGCTCGGCGCCTTGACCTTCGTCTCGAGCGGGACGTTCACGAATACGAGCTACGGCTTCAAGACGATCACGATCTCGAGCGCCGACGTGAAGGCAGCGCCCGACTCGGCCGTCACGCTGACGATCCGCACGAAAGCGGGCTCCGCGACGGTGACCGCGCGCTGCATCTCGGCGTCCTCGCGCCTCGAGCGTGCGGCGTGAGCTACGCCTACGCCGAGTTCCCGGTTGCCGACCGCGACCCTGGGAGCCCGATCGACCAGCCGTTCTGGGACGGCTGGATCGCGCGCCACTCGATGCACCGCCAGCGCCCGGCGAGCCGGCTGCCGGTCTCGCTGACGTCGTTGCCCGTGGGCCCGGCCTCGGGCTCGACCTCGACCGAGATCTGGGTGCCGCCGTGGGCGCTGCAGTACTCGGCGGCCTTTCGGGTCGTCGCCGCGGGTGACGTCGGATTCGGTCAGCCGGCGGCGATCACAGTGGGGCTCCGGGTCGGCGCGAACGCCGTTGAACGGACGTTTCTGATGACGCCGGCGAGCCCCGGGGTGGACGAAGAGGTCCGCCTGGTCGTGGATCTCGCCCAAGGAGATCTCGACTCGGCGGTCACCTGGAGAGTAAGCTACGAGCTCAGCGCCGCCGTCCTCAGCGGCGCTTCGATCGAAACGGTCGTGGGAAGCGGCCGGCGACTCGCCCAGCACTGGGGGACGCCGTAGTTGCCGCCGACGACCGTCACGATCACCGGTAAGGTGCTTGGCCCCAATGGGGTCGCGGCCGCCGGTGGCCGGATCCGCGTGCGCCTGGTCGACCCGGGCGGCACCGACAACTCGGGCGACCAGCACGTGGTGGCCGGCGAGTCGGTCTTCCCGATCGCTGCCGACGGCTCGGTCAGCTTTCCGCTGATCCCGTCCGCGCTGATTTCTCCCACGTCGAGCTATGAGGCCGTGCACGAGGTCGGGAGCGCCCGCTGGGTGCGCTCCTGGATCGTGCCGACGACTCCCTCCACCCAGCACATCGGAGATCTCTGATGGCGATCAACACCGTCGCGGTCGGGGGGAAGGTGCTCACGCCGGCGGGCGTTGCCGCGGCCGGCGGCCGGATCGTCATCGACCTGGTCCCGGCTGGCGGCTCGGTCGACGACAGCGGCACCGAGCAGGTGATTGCGCCGCAGCAGCTCGTGGTGATCGGCGCCGACGGCTCGGTCAATTTCCAGCTGATCCCGACCGACCTGATCGCAGCTCCGCTCGGCGGGCTGTCGTTCTACCGCGCGACCTACGACGTCAACGGCGTGCGCTGGGTGCACTTCTGGGACGGCCCGCTATCGACGGGCGCCGATCCGATCGACATCGGCGACATCGAGGTCACGCAGGTGCTCGGCGGCCTGCTCGTGTTCCCGGGTCCGCCGCTGCTCAGTGCGGATCCGCCGCTGACGGAAGCGAACCGTGGGCGGCACTGGCGAGTGCAGCTCGCAGGCTACCCGGAGATGGAGCGGGTGATCCTCAAGGACGCCGACGGGAATCTGACCTACGTCACGGTTGCGCAGGGAGGCTGACGATGCGACGCGCCTTGCTCGTGCTCTTGGTTGCCGTGCTCACCTCAACGTCGATCTATGCCGCCGAGCGCTACGGCCCCGTGATCACCGTGAGCGATCCGCCGGCGGGCGCCTGCAGGACGCGCGAGGTGCAGATCGTCAGCGGGTCCGACCCCGACGACAAGGGCGAGCAGTACTGCTGCGTGGGTTGGACGCCGGGAGGTGCTGCGGGGGCGTGGGCCTCGTGCCTGGTCGCTGCGGCTCCCGGTGCTGGGGGATCGACCACCGAGGTGCAGGTCAACGTCGGCGGAGCACTTACCGGCGACCCGGCATTCAAGCGAACCCCGGAGACCGGAACCTCTCCGCCGATCATCAAGTTCGACGACGGCACCCTACACGAGGTCGGCGAGCCGCGCACTGTGCTTCGCTGGATGCAAGACCCAGCGCACGCGCAATCGTCCGACGCCGGCTATTCGCTGTGGGTTGTGTGCTCCGGGTACAACCAAGGTGTGTGCAGCGGCGGGACCAACGACGGCACTCCGTGCTGGGCCTCCGGTCTGGAATGCACCGGGGGCGGAACATGCGTCGGAGCGCACGGCGCCGGTAGCTCGCCCGATCCCGCGGAGTCTTGCGATTGGGTGCTGTCCGAATCGTGGAACAGCTCCCCGCTCGACGGGAACACGCATCGCGTGGCCGATCCAGACTGGCCTAGCGGGGACATCACCAGAGAAAACCCGGGCTGGACCGGCATAAGTCCAGACGGGAAGGGCAACTACACTCAGGAGTACATCTATCGCGTCTACGACGACTACGGCGCAGACAACAATCCCGGACGCGAGACGATCCAGTGGCACCTCTCGTGGCACCCAGCCGGTCGATGCTCTGCGGACACGACCGGAGGCCGCGCGGGTGAACTGTGCTTGCCAGGCGGCCTTACGGACGGGGATCCGGACGGAGTGAACTTCGGATGTCCAGGGCCAGGGACGTGCCAGGGATCAGGATTCGGAACGGCAAAACTGAACACCGGGTCGTTTGGATTCTGCGCCACTGATCCCAAGACGCTATGTCAAGAGGATGCCGAGTGCGCGTCCGCGGACTGCAACTGGGATCCCGCGGACAACGCCTACTGGTTTGTTAGAACGGACTACCAAACGCCAAGCGCGAACGTCGAGGCGACCAATCTGCCGTCTCTCGTCGCACCGGCCGCGTGGTTGTTCGCTGGCAACCTGACATCCGACGGCTTCGCTGCGTCGGTAGTCGAGATGACGACCGCACCGCAAGCCGGCGACGTTGACGGCGCGGTCGTCGGCGAGCGGCTCACGGCGACGCTCGGCCCGTACGCCGAAGCGACAAGCGAGGTCGCGAATATCACCGCGCAGCACGCGCGGCTCGACCTCGCCCCAACAGCGAGCAACGTTGACGCAAACGAAGCCTTCGCGCTGAAGGTCGAGACGTTTGTACGGCCGACCGGAGACAACGGCACGATCGGCGCCGGGTGGGGCACCGACACCACGGACAACAACGTCTTCGACGTGCGCGGGATCGACGCTGCGAGCGATTTTTCTGGAGCGGTGGACACGTACGAGTTCTTCTGGGACGTGCTCCGCATTCGCCGGCCGATCGGCAATGCCGGCGACTCAAAGCAACTCATGTTCCGCGGCATCCACATCGAAGACGTGTTCCCGTCCACGGGCGCCGCGAACTGGGGCGTAATCAACGCGTGGCCGATTCAGATTGACCCGTGTTCCGGAGCGAGCGCCCTCGACTGCAACTTCTTCATGGGCGACTACAACGACGCGACCGGCACCGGCGGCGCGCTGTGGAACAACGGCCACCCGCAGTTCGGCAAGGTCCACATCTGGAACGACGAGACCGGCTCTGGAGCGGCCCGCGTGAGTTACGGGGCGCCGACTGCGGCGACGAGCGGCGGCGAGATCCTCCTCGGTGAGTGCGGCTCGGTTGAAGTCAACCCGAGTGACTTCGCGGACTACGAGCCCGCGGAGGTGACCACAGCCGTTAGCGAGCTGTCCGCGACGAACCTGTGCAACTGCCGCGTGGACACGGCTGACACGACGCAGTGGTGGATCGAGAGCTGTAAGGCGACCGCCGGGAATCTCGTGTCGTTCGTCTACGACAACGGCGTTGTCGGCGACATACCGGCAGCGACCGTCTACTACTGCTGCTTCGAGAACTAATGCGCGGCGACGTCAAACGCTGGTGGCTGCTGATCGAGCGCGCGCTGCGGCTGCTGCGCTGGTTCGTGTAACCAAGGAGGCTTTCAATGGGACGTCAACGTCGTCTTCTCGTGGCTGCGATCTTCGCCGCGCTCGCGCTCTGTGCTGCCGGGGCACTGTTCGCCGGCGACATCCCCGTGAAGTGGACCGCGCCCACCGATCCGCGGATTACGCACACCCGGGTCTTCTATGGACCCGGCTCGGTGACCGCGGCATCTCCGTACAAGGACATCGCCTACCCAGGCGACAGGGTGACGCTGACCGGGCTCACCGACTGCACGCTCTACCACGTCGCCGCAAAGACGTGCATCGGGCAGAACACGGCGACCGAATGCTCCGCGGCATTCTCGCCCGTCGTCAAAGGCTGGCCGGACATTCGAGTCACCGGCGTGACCTTCGACGTCGCGGGCATGACCGTGGTGACCGGATCGAACTTCGGCCCGAGCACGCCGACGCCGGTCAAGGTGCGCGTGGACGGTGTTGCCGTGACGCCAACCTCGGTGACGTGCACGGAGATCAAGTTTCCGGCCCGCGCGGGTGCCGTGGTCGAGGTTGAATCGGTGCAGGCTGACGGGTACATCGAGATCGGACGCTACAGCGTGCCGCTCGCGCCCCCCGCTGGCTTCGGGCGGACGGACCCGTAGCGTGACGGCCTTGCTCAGCCCGCACTTCTCGCGCGAGGAGTTCACGCGCTCGCAAACCGCGATCCGTCAGGGGATCCCGAACGAGCCGAGCGACGAGCAGTGGAAGCTCCTCGAAGGGCTCGCGGTCAACGTGCTCGAGCCTGCGCGCGAGGCGCTGGGTGCGATCCGCGTGACGTCGGGCTACCGTTCGCCGAAGGTCAACGCGCTCATCGGCGGCGCCGCGAAGTCAGACCACATGATCCTCGCCGATGCCTGCGCGGCCGACCTGGTGCAGGACGACCTCGGGCGGCTGTTCAAATGGCTCTACGTGTTCGCGCCGTGGTCGAAGCTGATCTGGGAGTTCGACCGCTGGGTGCACGTCTCGTGGAGCCCACGGAAGGTGCGGCCGCGGGAGCCGCTGCGCGCGGTGCGCGACGACGGGGACACGGTCTATCGGCCGATGGGCTTCGAGGAGGTCGCCGCACTGTGAGCGTTGCCCGTCGAGATACCAACGGTCGCCGCGTGGTGACGATGCGCGTAGCCGGCGGGATGACGATCGGTGCGTTCCTCACGGCATTCGGTGCTGCGCTCCCGGCGCTGAAATTTCTTGGAGTGCCTTCGGTCGGGGACTTCCACGCGCTGAAGGAGCAGGTTGCCAAGTCGGCCCAAGCGGTCGATGTCAACAAGTCTCTCGTCGAGATCAGGGACGACGTGAACGACCTGTCCGCGAAGATCGACCTCATTGCGCTCGAACAGGGCCAACGCGACCGCGCGCTACTGACGCTCCTCAGCGACTTCGGAATTTCGGAAGAAGAGCGAACGAAACGATTGAGACGACTGCGCGATGGAGGCTGAACCACCGTGTCTACGAAACGACGCTCGCTACTGATCGCGCTGCTGGTGCTGTGCGCCGCCTGCTGGGGTCCGTCGAAGGACTACCCGCCGGACCTGGGGGAGACCGAGAGCGCCGAACCGCACAACCCACGGATCCCGTTCACGCTCAGCGATGACCAACTGACCGAGGTCAAGACACGGCTGCTGTCGGACCAAGCCTGGGTCGACAAGCTGGTGGCCGACATGCAAGCGCGGCTCTTCTCCGAGGAAAACTGCCAATTCGAGGCCGTCGTGATCGGTGGAAAGAAGGGTCGTTGCATCGGTTCGACGTCGTTGTCCGAAGAGATCGCTTGCAAGGAGGCCGAGGCCGAAAGGGAACGTTTCAGGGTCTACGCGTGCGGCGAGATGATGCTGCTGCGCGGGCGGCTCGAACGGTTCCGCACTGAGGAAATCGCGTCGCCGCCGACGCAGGAGGAGAAGTAGTCATGCTGGAGATTCTCCGGAAGTTCTTCACGCTCGAAAACTACGCGATCCGCGGGATGCGTCTGTTCTTCGTCGCCCTCGGAGGGGCGTTTCTGACCGGCGTGATTCCGCTGCCCGAGGCGTGGTCGTGGGTCGGCGGCATATTTATCTTCATCGGCGCGACCATCACGAGCGGAAGCGCCGAAGTCCCGCTGTCCGGGATCCCCACCAAGGCGTCGATCCGAAAGGACGCCCGGCGCAACCCATGACCCGCACCAAGGCCCGTTGGGTAGTCGGCCTGGTCGCCTTGCTGCTCTGGGTCGGATTCGCCGTCGTATTCTTGGCCTGCGACGACAGGACGATAACCGCAGACCTCGACGAGAAGACCGACGCACCGGCAACGGCGCCGCCCTGCACCGGCTGCGACTGCTCACCTCCACCGCCCGAGTGCCACGGGCCGCCGCACGACCCGGACGAAGACCACGACCGATAACCCGAACCATCGGAGGAATCGCAATGCACGAGATCGCACCCCGCACCAGCACGGCGGCCGAGCTGCTCGCCCTGATCCGAGAGGAAGTCGCCTCGGTGGCCGAGGACCTCGGCGCGGAGCGCGCCAAGGTCGAGACCTTCGTGGCGAGCCGCGAGGCCGACATGGCCGCCGCCATCCAGCGGCAGGACTGGACCACGCTCCAGACCTCGGTGGACACGATCGGGGTCGAGCTGGTCCGCGCGGGGATCACGCTGCGCGGGATGGAGTCGGACCGGGCGGCGGGATTCTTGACGCGGCTCCTGACCGCGCTCCTCAACTTCGGGCTGGGGCAGCTCGCCGCGCTCGTCCTGGCGCTGTGGCTGACCACCGGGTGCGCGGCGCTCCACCGGGGCGACGTGCCGACAAGCGGTCCGGTACAGGCGTCCGTGGATGACGTCTGCGACTTCCTCGACGAGTGCCGCGACGGTGGGCACATCGACGCCCGACCGCTCGGCTGCTACGACAGTGTCGAGGGCACGCTGAGCTACAAGCTGATGCACGGAAAGTGGATCGACGGGGCCATGATGGAGTGGCAGATTGGCGCGATCTGCGACGACGTTGCGTTGTGCGTCGACCGCTGGAAGGGACTACCGCCCGACAAGGCGCGGACCTATCAGATCGCGTGCGTCAAGCTCGAGGAGACTGCTGCGGTCGCCGCCGGCGGCTCCTGAGTCAAGCCGGTGAAGACCCTACGGCGCAGGCGGAAGAAGCCCGCCACCATGGATCAGGAAACCATTACGCACATCATCCGGCCGCCAGCGGGACGGAAGAAGCGAGGACCCATGCGCAACCGTTGTCTGCCGTCACCATCGGTGAAGCCGGACAAGAACAAGCCCGAGCCGCCGGAGAAGAACAAGATCCCGCCCGACTGGCGCTGGCTCGCCGAACGACTCGACGCCCTCAACGCCCTGCTGAAGGATGCGCTGACGGCAGAGCAGCCGCGTGTCGTGGTCGTGACCCTCGATGCCCGCGTGGAGCCCAGGGACTGAATCGGACTCAGCGGTGGCATGGTGCCGCCGTCAACAACGTCAACCGCAAGGAGAACGCGATGGTACGCTTCGAAATCAAGACCGGGCAGCAAGCGCACATCCGTGCGACATTCAAGGGCGCGGGTGGCAGACCGGCCAAGGTCGACCCCAACAACCCCGTGCGGTGGCCGCTGCTCGACGGCGACATGGTCGCTGACGTCGTGAGCGCCGACGGAACCGAGGTCAAGCTGAAGTCCAGCGACCTCGCGGGCACGTCGCACTTCCGCATGGAAGCGGACAAGCAGCTCGGGGATGGCGAGACGCTGCTCACCGAGGAGATCGAGATCGTCGTCACCGACGAGCTGGCCGAGACGGTGGACCTCAGCAACGCCGTGATCGAGGATCGGGACTGACCACCCACCGGGGGCGGGCGCAGGCTCGCCCCCGTTCTACTCCCGCCCGACGCTCCAGGCGCCCCTGAGACAAGCGCGGCGCCGCAACGACCTACCGTTCGACGAACACGGCGATCGCAGCGCGCAGCCAGGCTGGCGGCAGCGCTGGCACGACGCCGAGCGATCCGGGACCGCATGTAGAGATCGGATCAGCTCGACGCGATCACTGAGCGGCGAGTCACACCCAGGGCACACCGCCGCCGCTTTCGACCGCTCTCGTGGTACGCCGAGCACCGTCAACGGAGCGAGCGAATAGCCACGTTTCCACTGCGAACGCCGTTGTTCTACGTGGAACGCCGTTCGAACGCAGTACAACCACAGGACGGCCATAACGGTCTTTTAAGCTGAGGGTCGCTGGTTCGAATCCAGCACGGCTCACCACGTTAACTGCATGATCCGCAATGACTTACGCCACCTAGCCCATTACTGCCATTGATGGGGCCAGGTCACACCCAGGGCACACGGCGGCTGCGTGAGATGCCCCACACGCCGAAAGTCCAGTGTTCGTGTGCCCCGCGGCGGTGAGACGGCGGAAAGCGTCTTGTGGTGCGTCGGGCTGGCGTGGTTTCTCCCTGGTTGAAACCGGGGAGAAACTCGGGCGGGCGGGAGCCGGCCCTGTTGCCGGGGTATATATACCTCCGGCTTACAGGGCCGGAGGGTCAGGTCCCGGTGGGCTCGGGGTCGTCGACGAGGCGGGCAGCGGCGAGTATCGCCTGTCCGGCCTCGTCTGGGGTCAGTCCGGCGCGGAAGGCCTCTCGCGCGGCGGCCACGCAGTCCAGAATCTCGCCGTCGGTGAGGTCCGAGACGTCGCAGCCGACGGCGGCCAGCTCAAGGCGCAGCCGGGCGGCAACGTTGCGCCCGTAACGTCTTGCGCGGAGCTCGACGAGGCGCTTCATGGTCGTCGCCCGGTGGACGTCGGCCCCGTCTCGTAGTAGTCGCACTCGCACTCCCCGACCAGGCAGAACGCCTGCTCGATGTCGTGGAACACTTCCAGGTGGCCGCACCGACAGCGGGTCGGGTGCTGCCGGATCCATCCGGCCTCGTCCTCGCGAAGCTCGACGACAACGGGAGCCCCGCCCGAGCGCAGGTCCGAGCCCGGGGCATGGCACTCGCACTGGCAGCCATCGGCGCGGCAGTGCGGGTGCTCGTTGCGGAAGCATTGGTAGGACTGCGGGGCCGCCGGGTCGTAGGTCATGCCCGCTGCTCCTTCGCCCCGGCCGCCGGCGCTTCGTCGAATACGGAAAACTTGCATTCGAGCAGCGTGCCCATCGGGGCGCCGATCGATTCCAGCACCTCGACCCACTCCATGTCCGTCAGCGCCCGCTCCTCGCCGTCGACCCAGCGGAACAACCGCGGCCTGCCGTCATGGCCTCGACCTGCGACCACGCGGATCATGCCCGCTGCCCCTTCGCCCCGGTCGCCGTCGCGCCTTCCAACGCCTCCCGCGGCGACAGCACAGCCGCAATCGGCAAGTCGTCGACGATCATGTACTTCTGCGTGGTGGCCAGGTCGGCGTGGCCCATCCACCGCTGAATCTTCGGCGCCGGCGAGCCCGTCGAGCCGAGCCGGGTGGCGAAGCGCCGGCGCAGGTCGTGCAGCCGTACCCCGTGGCGCTGCGCCAGCTGCGAGACGCCCCACTTGGTCTCGAGGCCGCGGACCACCCGGCCCTCGCCGGCGAAGCGCGCGACGTCGAGTGCGGCCCGCAGCCGCTGGGTGAAGATCGGGACGTTCCGCCCGTGGCCGCTCTTGGTCCGGAAATCCTCGCCGTCCACGGCGACGTGGATCCAGCCCAGGCAGCCCTCGCGCGCCTCGAGGTCGACGTCGACCCCGCGTAGCCGGAGGATCTCCTCGCGGCGCAGTCCTGCGTCCGAGGCGAGCAGCACGATCGGGAGCCCCCGCGGGTCGCCGCTCGCGGTGACGCGGTCGAGCAGCTGCTCGAGCTCGGCCTCGGAGGTCGCGTGCGGGCGGCTCGCCAGGATCATCGCCGGCCGCTCCACGGGACACGGGACGCGCGAGAGGTAGCCGCGGCGCACCGCGAACTGCATCAGCTGGGCGAGCCGGTCGAGCCGGTGACGGATCGTGGAGGTCGAGAGCTTCCTCGCGCGTAGGCGCAACTCGAAGTCCTCGACGTCGGCCGTGGTGGTCGCGCGCACGATGCGCGAGCCCCAGTGCTCGAGCACCTGGCGCACGTCGTGCTTGTAGTTCTCGATCGTCCCGGGGGTGTGGCGGCGCTTCCTGCGGCCGAGCGAGCCGACCTGCGCGATGTGGTCGAGGTAGCCGGCCTGCAGCTCGGCGAAGGTGACGTCCACGCGGCTCTCGACGGGCCGGTCGATCCCGGCTTCTTCGAGGACCTTGGCGCGGCGCTGTGCGCGGAGCCACTCTTCGGCGAGGGGCTTCTCTGCGGTCTTCGAGCGGATGCGGCGGTGGATGCGGATGCGTGCGCGCCACTGTCCGCTCGGCAGCTTGCGCAGCGTGCCCATTCCCGGTGCGGCCTTCACGTTGAGATCCGGTAGCCGCGTCGGCCGCAGGCGCAGCGCTTCACCGCGCGGGCGTTGATTCGTCTGCGGCGACCGCATGGGCACAGGCGGCCGACCGGCGCCGCGCGCGCCAACGCCGACAGGTACTCGCCGAAGCTGGCGAATGAGGCCCCCGTCGGGACGGGCCCGGCTCCCGTGTCCTGGAATGCCAGTGTCACCCTGGTCAGGAGTTCCGCCTTCATCGCGCAGCCCTCCTCTTGCGATCGGCGAGCACCCGCTGGGTGCCGTCGCTCTTGCCTGTGGCCACGGCCACGATCTGGACCAGCCAGGCGTTGAGCGACAGGCCAGAGCGCTCGGCTTCCTTGACCGCGGCGCGGTGCAGGTCCTTGGGCAGTCGGATGTCGGGTCGGATCTTGTCGGCCATGTCGGGCTTCCCTCCCTGGCCGAGAGAGTAACGGCGGGGTGCCGTTATGTCAAGGGGCGGGCTGCTGTCGTCGCCCAGGCCCGTATTCCGTGTAGAGGAGGATCACGAACCCGAGGAGCCCGGTAGCACCCGAGCCGAAGAGCCCGAGCTGGCGCTGCTGCATCAGGCCGATGTTGTGCACCCGCTCTCCGCCGAAGCGCTGCCCCAGGATCTCGACGGTCTCCGTCTTCACGCTCGTATCGTAGAACGTGGCGAAGTAGATCCCGCCGACGAGCCCCGCGAGGAACAGGAGGACGCCGAGCGCGCGAAGGCCCGCGACGGAAGGCGCTCCTTGCTCGCCGGTTCCAGCCTGCGGCTGCTGGGCCTCGGGCACTGCGGCCGCCATGGGCCGACCACATCCGGGGCAGGTCTCCGCGAGAGTAGAGATTTTTCGTCCGCATTCCGGACAGTCAGCAAGAGCCATGGGCCCCCTCCCTTGGGGCGACAACGGTCGCCAACACAAGACTATTGACCGATCCCAACGGTCGCCGTAGGTTACCGCGCACACGGGTCAATGGCCGACTGCCCCTAGCGCGTCCCGCCGCGGGGGACCGAAACGCCCGAGGGGGTGCAAACCAGCGTAGCCATTGTGTTTAGCGTTTCAACGAAAAACGTGCTTGACAACGTTTAGCACTGGCGCTAGATTCCGCCGCGACATGCGAAGCAACGTCAAGCGACCGACGAAGACGACCCAGATCGGCGTCCGCCTCGATCCCGAGGTCCGCTCCCGGCTGGAGCGGGCCGCACGCCGCGAGTCCCGCACCGTCTCCGAGTTCGTGCGGCTGCTGATCGAGAAGACACTTCGCCGTGCCGTCGCCTAAGAGCTACAGCGCAGTGGCACACAACGAACAGGCGAAAGGAAATGACCGATCCCCGGGAACGGTCAAGACTTTCGCCTCTCACCCGCAACCCACTCTGGCGCTTGAGCTTCGCGCCGCGGTCCGCCGCGCCCAGGGCCGGCTCGGCGGCAAGAACCTCGCCCCCTACTTCGACGGCCGCGAAGGCAAAGAGGTCGCCGAATCCACCGTTTCCAAGTGGATCGGCGATCCCGGCCGCTTCGCTGCCGTCCACCTCCCGGTGCTGATCCAGCTCGACC
>Ga0180074_1000046_pt1 | contig 23516 bp, 38 predicted proteins | sample EasRiv366_16_10D_FD_121773 | JGI IMG/M metagenome (GOLD analysis project Ga0180074, IMG submission 121773) | Soil microbial communities from meander-bound floodplain in the East River, Colorado, USA - East River metaG ERMLT366_16_10D | ecosystem: Environmental > Terrestrial > Soil > Floodplain ...
AAGCACACATAGCGGCGCCTTGCGCAAGGGTCGATTGCGACTTAACCGGCAGGCCACTAAACGACTTACGGCAGATCGGCGTTATTTGGGCACACCGAAATTCAAAAGCACGAAAGCACATCGAAAGCACACTTTTTTCGGGCGGCACGGCCGCGATGAACGGGGTTCGGGAAGGCGTCGAAGGGGGTTCGACGGAGGGTCGAAACGCGGCCGGGCTGGTGGCGAGCGGTGTGCGGATTGAACGATTTTCGATCGGCATCCGTGCCTCGTGCTTTTCGACCCGTCCCGCTCAGGCGGGGGCCAGGTGACTGCAATCGCTTGCGCACGGCGAAGGCCGCGATCGCTCGCGGCCCGCGCCAACCCCGATACTATCCCGCGCCGCCTGTCGCGTGTCAAGCCAACCGGTCAAAATCCGAACGGGCGGCGTCCGGCTTAAAAAACCGGAGCGGATTATTCCGATTTCTATTCAGCCTTCTGACTTCTGACTTCGCCGCTTCCGCTTGCGTTCGCGGACTTCGAACCAATCCCAGATCAGATCGACGAGCGCATTCGCGGCCCGCTCGCGCGCGTCCTTCACGGCGCAGGCGGCGTCTTTGTTCCAGTTCCACACGCCTGCATCCGCCATCGACTCGGCGATCGCGGCGCGGGCCAGCTTTCGCATGCGGTCCTTCATGTTGGCGCGGTGCGTGGTCATTCGTCGTCCTCGCGGTTCTCCACGCGCTGCAGGCGCGGGGCGGCGTTCCATTTGTCCAGGGCGCTGAGCAGTGCGGCCAGCGGGTCTGGGCTATCGGAAACCGGGCCGACCGCCTTGCAGGTCGGGCAGCCGCAGATCGCAACGTAGCCCTGGCCGGTGTCGCCGATCTTCATGCCCGCCTGGCCGCCGCAGAACGGGCAGGGTTTGCGGAACTCGACAATCGCGCGTTGCCGCGAATGGTCGCGCATGGCGGTGAAGAATTCGTCCACGCCGGCGTAGCGCACGGATTCGCGCGATCGCGACGGGGGCGGCGCTTTTCGGCGGCGGGTCATTGCGGCACCTGCGCGGTTTCTCGCTGCTCGACCCATATGTGCTCGGTCACGCGGCCGACGTTGTTGAGCAGGTGGTAGAGGACGCGGGCGGCGTCGCTCTTGCGGGCGAAACGGCAGGCGAACTCGACAGCGGGGCGGAAGGCGAATTGGTCGGTGCGGCGGCCGGTCCAATAGAGAACCTCGTGCTCGATGACGCGCTCGATCAGCCAGGCACGCGATTCGGTCTGGGTCATTGACGCTCCACGAAACGCAGATCCTCCGCGGCGCGTTGGCACATGGCGGCGATCTGCACGAGCTCCGCGGCCATCGCGGCCGGGTTGCGCTCCGAACGCTTCTTGCGGACTTCCTCCCACAGCTCGTCGAGCTCCTCCAGGATGACGGCGTAGGCTTCGTGCGCGCTGTTCATCGGCGCGTTTTTCAATCGCGCGGCTTGCAGCTCCTCGCGCACGCGGCGGGCGAACAGGCATTCGACCGGGCGGTCCATGATTTCCGTCAGCGACTTGCCGCCCAAGTCGTCCTTTGTCAGCATCGTTCGTTCCTCCAACACCCACGCGCTTGCGCTTGGGGTTCGGATCATCAATCACCGGCTGTTAGCCGGTGCCACACTTCCAGCCCAGACACCCATCCAAACACACACATCAGCGGCGGGGATAGCCGTATTCGAAGCCGTCCAGGACCTTGTTTTTCCAGTAGCCGCGCAGCTCCAGGTCGCTGAACTTGCTCGTGCCCAGGAAACGAACCATCACGGGCGGCACAGGACTGCACTCGGGCGCGATGTCGAAGACGAGGTTCTGTGGGCGGCGCGAGCGGTTGAACGCGACCGTGTCGCCGCGAATCTTCAGCAGCGAATCGATCATGCCGCTGGTGCAGATCCAGCCGTCGAAAACCAGCTCGGTGGTCATGTCGCCGATCACGAACGCCGACTCGGCGCCCGACCCGCCCCGCACGCCGATGATGCAGTCTTCGAAGCGCAGCCCGGAATTCGTGTAGCTGACGACGTCGGCGCTGTAGCCGAACTGCGGCAGATACGCAGAATCAAGGATGATCGTGTGCCCGCCGGGCTTCTTGTTCTCGATGTGGCACTCGCGGGCCGTGAAATGCTCCATGCCATAGGAGACGAGCGAGCCGACCTGCGAGCCGTTGCCCTCGGCGGCGTCGATGCGCACGTCGGTCAGCGAGCAGCGGTTGATGCTGGCGGTGCGGGGCGTGCCGTCCTTGTTCTTGCCGCGACAGTAGACGATGGCGGCCTTGCTGTTGTCCTGCATGATGCGCAGGTGGCGGAAATCGACCGACGACCCGCTGCAGTCGATCCACGCGCCGTTCGTCAGGTAGATGATCGAGGCGTCGCCCGTGCCCTGCACAACGCACGTCATGCCGCCCGAGAGGTCGAGCTTCTTGCCGCTGATCACGCAGGACGTGCCGACCTGGGCCGGGACGTTGATCACGCCGCCGAGGATGAAGTCGTCGGTCGGATCGTCGGGCGTATCGTCTTCCGGTTTGTTCGGCGTGTTGGTGCCGGGGTCGGCGGTCAGCGCGGCGCGGACGGCGTCGACGTTGACGGCGCCGAGCGGCAGATCGTAACGGGCCAGCGCGCGGGCGGTGGGCCATTGCAGGGCGGGGTTGGGCGGGGCGGTCACCTGGGCGCGCGCGTCACGGGTGGCGAGGGCGTAGAGCAGGAAGAGCGCGGCGGCGGTCAGCCAGGCGAGATTCGGCCAGTATTTTTGCAGCCATGTTCGGTTGTCGGCGCGGTGCATCGGGGTCATGTGGGTTTCTCCGTTGATGGGACTGATGGGACGGATGCCAGACCGTATTTGGTCAGGAACGTCGGGATGCCGAGCTTTTCGAGTGCCGCGGCGACGCACGTGCGCGCGGCCACGGCGTGATCCGGGCACAAGTCGCAGGTGCGGCTGATTTCTTCCGAGGCCCAATCGAGCGCGTGGCCGTCGAAACCCATCTGCACGATAAAGGTCTTGATCGTGACGCGGCGATTGCTCGGCCCCTTCGCGCCGCAGAGCAGGCACGGCAGGTCGCACGCGGGCGCGACGGGCTGCTTGGGTTTCTTCATAGTGGCGGGTTTCTTTTTGTTCATGCGCGGCCCGCCTTGGCCAGGTCCTTGAACGCCTCGGCGAAGAGCAGAACTTCGCGATCGCGGATCTGGCGGCGGAAGCGATGGCAGGCGGTGAACAGATAGACGCGCTGCTTGTCGGTGATCTTCCAGCCGGGCATGGCCGACGCGGCGTACATATCGCGCGCGAAGCGTTTGGTCGCCGTGCCGGGCACGAACGTGCAGCCGTGTAGCGCCTTGGCCGCGCGGCGGTCCATTTCGGTTGCGGGAAATCGTTCGGGGAAGCCTGTGGTCTTCATCGCGTGAGCGCCTCCATCTGGTGCTTCGGCGTGCCGGCGGGGACGGGCAGACCGAGCATGCCCTGGCCGGTGGATTCGGCCGGGCGGGCGTGCTGCTCGTACAAATCGATCGCACGTTGCAGAGCGCGCGAACTAAGAATGTCGTGGATGCCGCGGCGGCGGAGACTCTGACGGCAGGCGCGTGCGTCGACCAGGTTTGCGCCGGGCAGGACGATGTAGCTGCCGCAGCCATCGGCGGGCAACACGAGCCCGGCCTTCACCAGCTCGCGGCGCGAGTCGATGATCGAACGATGCGGGCGCTTCGCGTCGGACGGAACCAACCGAAGCTGAACGCTCACGTCGATGTCGGTCATGCGATGGGAAGGGTCGTAGCAGTTGTTGGCGTCCAAAACCGCGAGCACCTTGATCGCGTCGACCGAGCAATTCACCAGCCGCGGCCAGAGCCAGCGGTGCTTCGTCAAGGGCGAAGCACCGAGGGATTGAGGGATTGAGGGATTAAGGGATTGAATCATTCGTCGGCCTCCGTCGCGGCGGCCTGGGGCGTCTTGCGGATGGCGTCGATGAAGTGCTGCTCGAGCACGTCGAGGGCGGCACTGCGGACGACGTCCATGCGATCGGGCAGGCGCGGCACGAAGTAGCAGTCGTCGCCTTCCAGCGGCTCGGTCATTTCGGCGCAGACGTCGATGAACTGCAGCGCGGCGCCGACCGTTTCGACAGGAATCGGGTTCGCGGCGGCCTTGGCTTTCATGGGGTGGCCTCCGCTGGCGCTGAGGGAACAGAATTCAGGGAACAGGGAACAGAAGAGCCAGGAGCGTGGCCCGGCGAGGCGGCTGCCTGTTCCCTGTTCCCTGCTGCCTGCTGCCTGCCGTACTCGGCCTCGAACTGGCGGCGGAGGTCGTCGAAACGGGCTGGCATATTGCGCAACACCGCGCCAGACGCCAGGGCGTTCCGGCGTTCGCGCAGGAACTCCTCGCATTCGCGCGGCGTCAGATCGAAGCGCTTGCGGTCCTCTTCGACGCTGGCGGCGGCGCGATGGATGGCGGCGTTCTGCTCGTCGGGAGAAAGCATCGGCCACACCCACGCGTGCCAGGCGGCGGACTTGCGAGCCGCTGCGGCGCTCTCCAGGAGACGACGGTCGCGCACGGCCTCAGCACGTTCGGAGACGATTCTGGCGCGCTGCTCACGGTCGGCAGCCGCTGGCGACTGCCCCACATTTTTCGCGGCGGCGCGGGCCTCGTCGCTGCGACGCTTCTGAAGCGTGGGCGACTTGGCCAGCCACTTTTTGAGCAGGGCGCTGTCGGGGTCGAAGAAATTCTCGGGCTGCGGGACGTAGGTGACCTTGTCGCAGCGCTGCTTGAAAGTCTCGCCCAGCGACGCGGCCTTGGCGTCGATCGCCTCGCACAGCTCGCGGCCGCGGTATTGCTCCAGGCATTTGTAGATGCCATGCAGGACGCGGTCGCTGGCGACGGTCAGGCAGCCGAGCCGCTGGAAGAAATAGAACGCGATCTTCAGCCCCAGATCGCCGTTGTCGGGCCAGTATTTGAGCGGGCGGAAGGCATAGCGCATGACCTTGTCGCCGGTCAGGTTCGGCTGCCCGGAGACGAAGCACAGCGCGCCGGGATCTTCCGACGAGCGGCGCGGGGTGGCGCCGCGGCCGCGCTTGGCGACGGCAGCCGGGGGCGCGCCGTCCGGCGAGCGCCCCACATTGATCAGGTTGGGCTGCTGAGCGGACAAGCATCGCCCTCCTTGGCGATTGGGGTTGAAGCGCCGTAGCGGTCCTGCAGGCCGGGTGCGCGGTTGGCGCGGCCGCAGAATGGGCAATACGCGGGCCGCGCGGTGCTGTAGACAAAGAAGCCGCCGCGGCAGTCGTCGCACGCGACGGCCGCCAGCACGCCGCGCCGCGTGGGCGCGGTCTCCGGGCCGCTGGCGACACCGATCGCGGTGGGCGTCATGACGAGCATGCGGCCTCCGGCGGTAGTGCGAGCAACACAGAGGGCGGCCCGCGATGCTGAGCCGCAGAGGACTTGGACGTTGTGGACTCGGTGGACTTCGTGGACTTATTCCGGCGCGTGTCGGGCATCGGCTTGATGCCCTTGGCTTCCCAGCCGTGGCGGCGCGCTTGCCACAGTGCGGCGATGCACTTGGAGACTTGGCCGGCGACGTTGAGTTTCGAAGCCGGATCGACACGATGCTCTTTGCACACTTCGTCGATGAACGTCTGCGGCCAGCCGTCGCGGCCCATCCAGTAGATGAGCTTTTGCAAGTAGGCGCGCTTGTCGCGTGCGGGCTTTCGGTTCCCTGTTCCCTGTTCCCCGTTCCCTTCGGGCATGGGCCGATTGTGCTGGGCGATCCAGTTGCGCAGCGAGGCGTCGGGCACGGACTTGAGCGACTGCACGCGGAACAGGGCGCGCAGGTCTTCGACCGCCAGGCCGCGCTGGGCGGCCACGGCGAAGAGTTGTCGCATCAGTCCGGTTCGAGGCTGCATCAATTCACCGTGACCGTCAGGTGGTTACAAGCCCAGCACGCGCCGCCGATTCCGCCGACAACCAAAGCGATCATGCCAATGACTGCGAAAAACAGGCCCACCTTCACCACGCGGCCCATGAAGCGGCATTCCTCTTCGGATGGCCCCCACATCACACGGCCTCCGGATGATTCGCGACCGAGGGGATCGAGCCGTCGTAGGGCAGCGTCTGCGAGCACACATCGAAGATCGCCTCGATGAAGTGCCGCGCGGCAGCGGGAGAAATGCAGTCTTCCTCGTGCCCCTCCAGGAGCGTTTGTGTCGCCGACTGAATTGTCCGAAGTGCGCCACCACGCCGGTTGTGGCGGCGCTGCAATTGGGACAAGCTGTCATTCGGCCACGGTGCGCCAGCGGCGGGCGGGCGCGGCGTGCCGAATGGGATTTCGTCGTCGTCCGCCGGCGTTTCGTCGCCGGGGCCGTCGGAAAGGACCTGCTCGCCGAGCGGCGTGAGGGCGGGAACGGCATCGGCGGCGCGGCGCAGCGAGAGGACCTCTTCGACCAGTTCGCCGAAAGCGGAACAGGCGGCGTCGGCCTCCTCCTGCCAGGTCGAGTGCCGCTTGGCTCGATCGCCGAAGACTATTTCATGGAGCGTGGCGACGTGCGCCCGAAGTGTGGTTTCACCCTGGATCATCCGGGGACCGTCCGTGGTCGCGTTCATCTGTGGGCCTCCTGGCCTTGAATCACCGGCTAGCCGTGCAGCAGGTGCTGCCCGGTGCCACATTTCCCAACCAAACCTCTCAGCCAAATAGCGACAGTTGCGGCGCGGGCGCTGCCAGCGCCGACAGCACATCGGTGCGGGCCGGCTCGACGCCCCAACTTTGTTTCAAGTCATCGAGTTCGCCCAGGTCCGTCTCGTAGGCGATGAATTCCGCGTGGCAGCCGCCGCCGTCCGGCTTCACAAAGAACATGCCCTCGCGGCCGGAGATCGTGCCGGTGATCCGCACCTGGGAGAAGCGCGGGCATTCGCCCGATTGCAAGCACGTGCGCACGCGGCCGCGGTGGTAGCACCAGACGATCTGGCCGGTCTCAAATCTCATTCAGAAACACCCCTGCCCTGCCATGCCGCGCCCCGCCCTGCCCCGCCCCGCCAGGCCTTTTGGATCGAGGATGATGGCGAATAAGAAACACCCTGCCCTGCCATGCCTGGCCATGCCGCGCCTCGCCTGGCCACGCCTTGCCTGGGCAAGCCACGCCATAATTAGCTCTTCGCGGCGGTTGCAAAACGCTCCTCCACCAGGCCGCCCAGACGCTGCAAGCGTTCGGCCATGCGACCGTCCTGGGGATCGACCAGGTCGTGCTCCAGGAGATTGATCACCTGGTTCACGTAGAACAACTGCTGCATGCCGCCCGACCGATCGTTGCCCTCGACCTGCGCCGCAGACAGCTCGCGGCCCGCCAGATGGCGGTTGGTGTGCTTGAGCGCGACCGAGCGAGAAGCCCGGCCGTTGAGGCTGGTGATGTGCGCCGTGCGGTCGGTGCGCAGATCTTCGAGCGTCGCGCAGGTGATCGACAGACAGTCGGCCAGCCGCTCGACCGAGAGCTCCACGCGCTCGGCGATCGCCAGACAGTGGGCGCGGTCATAAGTCGAGAGCCGCCGGCCGTGGCCGGCATTGAGGCGGACCGCGTCGGCGAAGCGATCGGCGTCGCTGCGGTACTTCTTGAAGATCACCTCGCCCGCGTAGTCTTTTCCGAACACGCGCAGGGCGGCCTTCTGGCGGTGGGCGCCGTCGATGATGCGTTTCGTTGCGGCGCAGGCGACCGGCGGCGGCAGCTTGGCGCCCGAGCGCAGCGCCTCGGCCAGCGTGCCGATGTACTGATCGTCGACCGAGCCGCGCGGGTAGAGATCGGCGTCCAGAATCAGCGTGGCGTATTTGGTGCTCTTCACGGCAGCACCTCCACCTGGAACTGGCCGAACATGCCGCGCTTCTGCGGGCGGAAATCGCCCACGCCGGCGACGCGGCCGGAGACGTTCAGAAGCTCAAGCAGGAGCTTCACGTTCATGCGCTCGTCATCGAGCTCTAGGGCCAGCAGGCAGGCCCACTTGCGCAGCATCGGCCGCGAGCGCAGCACGCCGTTGTTCTGCACCATGGCGCGGCGCGTGTCGATCTCGTAAGTTTTGAGCGGCTCGGCCGTGTCCGGATCGATCAGGCGACAGCGCTCCTCGGACAGAAAGACACACGAGGAGACGATCTGCGCGGCGGTCTGCTTGCTGACCTTGCGGCCCATCGCGCCGCCGCCCTTGCCGATCATGGACGAGCGGAACGCGATGCTGGGCAGATAGAGCACGCCATCCTCGTCGCGATAGGCGGAGGCCTCGGCCTCGACCTCGGGTGTGGGAATCTTCCTGGTGATCAGTCCGTCCGACTGCCGCACCATGCTGGCCGGATTGTGTAAAAGCAATGGGCGCAAACCAGTCACCTTGAAAACAACGATCTTCACGATTCTCTCCTTCGCGGCGTCCGGGCCTGCACCTGGCGGCAACGAGCCGCACTGTGGACTGCCCGGGACGGTCCGGAACACGATTGAGTCATTCAGCCATCAAAAACACCCTGCCTTGCCGCGCCATGCCGGGGCACGCCATGCCCTGCCGAGCCCCGCCTCTTAAGCCGTCAGCGCCTCCCGGTCGTCTTCGGCCACCATGCGCGTGATGGGGATGTCGCCGTCGTCGATCCACTCGATCGACTGCTGCACGTGTGCCAGCGTGATCTCGGTCGCGCCCTCGGCCGAGGCGCTGCGCTCGGCCCACTTGTAGATGCGCTGTGCAGCCCGCAGGCAGCCGATGCGCGTCAGCGCGATCGTGGCCAACATGCGGGCCGCGTCGCCCGAGAGCTTCAACTTGCCCGTGCGAAACATGGCCCGGATCTGCGCGATCGTCAGCCACTGCTGCCCGCGGCCGGCTGTGGCCTCCGTGAATTCCTTCAACAGGTTGATGCGCGGGCCGACGCGCGACGAGAACTGGCCGTAGTGCGGATCGTTGTCGGCCTTGACCTTGTTGCGCACGTCGATCGTGCCCAGCAGCAGGATCGGCAATTCGCACTCGTCGTGCAGGTCCATCAGCAGCCGGAAGGCCGGGTCCTTCAGATCGTGGGCCTGGTCGAGAATCAGCAGCCGGCCCGTGCCGCGCAACTCATCCGCCACCTCGTCGAAGCCGGGCGGGTTGCGGCGCTGGCGGTGCGTGCGGCGCAGCGCGCTCCAGATCTTGCGCAGCAGGCCGGCCTCGGAGCGGCAGGCCTTCGTGACGCGGATATAGATCGTGCCGGGCAGCTCCTGCGTGAGCGCCATGGCGCAGGCCGTCTTGCCGATGCCGGCCGGGCCGTAGCCGACGCCCATGTCGCGCGTGGCCTTCACGTTGCGGGCCAGATTGAAGAGGCGCTTGGCGACGACCGTCTGCACGAACGCGGTTTCCAGGCGGGCCGAGCGGTGGCGATAGTCCTCTTCGAGATAGGTCACGATGGCGCGGGCGAGTCGGTCGCGCGTCTTGACCGCCATGGCGGCGGCGCCGGTGAAGAAGTTCGAGACGTAGGTCTGGTTCTCGCCGATCGCGGCCGCCAGATCCGCGTAGGCGACGCCGTGCTCTTTGAGGTAGCGTGAGGCGTCGTCCTGCACGCCTGCAATGTGCTTGTCCGTGAGTGGGCCGGTTTCTGGCAACATCCCTGTCACCCTCAGTACGCGAGCCTCGTGCTCGGTCTTGTTGAAGAGGTCGTTGCGGCTCATCCGGCTGCCTCCAGATCGGGCATGCGGTCCGCGGGCGTGTTCGGCACGTAGCCGAAGTCGTCGCCAAAGTCGGGCATTTCGATCGTGCGTCGAGGGCGGATCGAACCGTCCTCGAATACGGGCATGGCCGCGGCTTCCTTGGCGCGCGCCCTGGCATCCACCGTCGCGGCGGTGGCAAGCACCTTGCGGGCCGGCTCGACCAGGTCGGGGCGCACAAGCGTGACGGTCGGCTGCTGCGGATCGGGCAGGCTCTTGCGCAGCTCGGCCTCGCGGGCCTGGGCGTGGCGGGCCTTGGTCGCGAGGATCTGCTGCGTGGGCGTCTGCTGGATGAAGTCGCGGGCCGGCAAGGCCTCGCGCATGATCTTGCGGTAGCGGGCCGCCAGACGGGCCGCCTCGCGGCGCTCCTCATCCGTCGTGCCGCGCAGCATGCGGTTGGACGCAAGACACAGCGGACGCTTGTCGGCATCCGCCACGATCACCTGGTCGTTGCGCTCGGGGTCCTTCAGCAGGAAGTACTCGCCCTCGGGCAGCCGCCAGACCGCCTCGTCCCAGCGGCCGAAGCTGAGGTGGTTCAGCCGGAAGCCGTGGCGGGTCTTCTTGATCGGGCCGATGCAGCGGCGGCAGAGCGCCTCGACCAGGGCCGGATCGCACTGGCGGATCGGGGCGCGGTTCTGCTCGAAGATCAGATTGGGCGTCAGACCCAGCGTGCCCGAGCCGGAGATCTCGCGCGCGTGCCATTCGATCATCGCCTGCTCGATCCAGGCGCGGGCCTCGTCCTCGGTGGGCAGCGCCATGATGTTCCGGCGATGGTCGCGGGCGCGGTCCTGCGGCCGCTCGTCGGGCGCGCCGCCGGTGAAGACGCGCAGCCAGCGATCGAAGAATTCCTTCAGGCGGTGCCAGAGCGACTCGATCTGCTTGGCCCAGGCGTGATATTTGATCGTGCGGTGCAGGCGGATGTTGAACGTGCCGCAGAGCCCCTCGACTTCGCCGCTGCTGAGCAGGGCCGCGATGTAGGCTTTGCCGTTGTCGCAGATGATGTCCGACGGTGCGCCCCAGTCGAGCAAGGCGCGTTTGATGCCGGCCAGGATGCCGTCGCTGTGCTCGGTCGAACGCAGCTCCAGCCGCAGCGAGCGGCTGCGGCAATCGGCCACGCCGGCGATCGTGAAACGCGCTTCCTTCCACTCGCGTCGCGAATCCGGCACGCGGCAGGGGAAGTCGAGCGTGCGGGCATCGAGCGACCAGCACTCGCCGGCCAGCATCTCTTCGTAGCTGCGCTCCATCTTGGGAACATGCGCCGCCTCGAACTTCCGATCGCCCTGGCGGCGGAGCGTCATGGCTGCCGCGGGGATCTGTGCGTCCACCTTGCCGCGGATGGTTTCGAGCGCGGGCCAGTCCCAGCCCTTGACGCGGGCCTCGCCGGCGACGAAGTCGTAGGCCTGGCTGATGGGCAACGCGTTGGCGCTGGCGATCAGCGAGAGGAATAGTTCCCAGGCCTCGGGCGCGACGGGGGCGCGCGGGCCGCTGCGCGATCCGCGGCGATCGATGTTGCCGTCGAAACCCTGCGTGAGCTTCTTGCCAGTCTGCTCGTCGAAGGTCGGCGGCGCGTTGGCCGGATCGGTGCGGAACGCGTACTGGCGCAACGCGCGATCGGTGCAGGCCAGGCCGCGCTCGACGCACCACTCGGCCACGATGTGCCGCGTGTTGGGGAAGACGCTGGCGGAAAAGAGCGGGGCGAGCTTCTCGGTCGGCACGCCCAGGCGGTTGACGCGAAAAGCCTTCCAGGCATCGAGCAGCGCCCAGGTGTCGAGGAAGCGCTGCCGATCGTCCACGCTCCAGGCGTCCGCGCCGCGCGGCAGCCGGCGGCCGGTCAGATCGTCGGGGATGCCGCCGATCACCAGCGCGGCGGCGGTCAGGTTCTTGAACAGGCGCGCGGTGCGATGCACCAGCAGGCGGCCGTTTTCCTTGCGCTGCAACGCGGGCGAGAGCTGCTTGTAGCGGTTGTAGAGCTTCACGCGGCGGGCGTTGAGGTTCGGCCCGGGCACGCGCGGCAGCAGGTCGAGCAGCTCCAGCCAGTCGTCGCTGCGCTGCGGCGTCGGCGCGCGTAAAGAGACCACCGGAGCAGCTTGCGCCGCTCCGGCGTCTCCGGAGGGGAAAGAAGCCAAATCGAGTTGACGCGCGGCGGCGGTCATTTCCGTTTCAGGAACCTCTGGCAGAGCTTCGCGACTTCCGCGGCGAAGCACTGTTCTTCGATCGTCAAGCGGGAGTAGCCCTCGACCGTGCAATCGTGGCTGATCGTGACGGCGCGATAGCGGTCGCTGCCGCGCTGGCCAAAGTCGATGCGGAGTTCGAAGCGACGGTCCGGCTCGGTCTCGGCGTCAACGACGTCGTCGCGTTTCCGCAGGGCCAAGCTGGTAATCGCCATCGCAACCCTCCGCGGCTCTGTGCCTCTGTGGTTCAGTCCAGACGCGTGGCCTTGCGGCCGTCGCGGGTCAGGTTGTCGCACAGCGACGCGATGAAGCATTCGACGGAGCGCCACCAACAGAGGACGGCGCGCAGTATCCTGCTGAGCGTCTGCGGTCGCAGCTCGGAGAAAGACTGCGACGTCGCGGGCGCGGCTTCCGTGCCGCACACGCCGCCCTCCGTGGCGGCAGTCGGAAGAAGGGAACAGGGAACCCCGATGGAATCGGGACCTGCGGCAGGGAACAGGGAACAGTCCCGCTCCGCGGGGAATTTTGAATCCATGATCGCGCGGGCTTCGGCCTGGATGACTTCGCCGGTCAGAGCGTCGAAACGCGTGACGTGCAGCTCGGCGTCCAGACGCAGCGCCGCGTCGACCAGGTCTTTGAGCGAGTGGGTCCGCCGCGGCTGGGATTCCCCGTCGCAGGGATCAAGGGATCGAGGGATCGAGGGATCAAGGGCGGCGCGGGCGGAGGCGACAGCGAGAGCAGATCCGGCGAAAAATCCATTTCTCACTTCCGGCAGGCGTCCGCCTGGTTGCACTGCCGGTGCCGCCTCCGACCGCCGGCGTGCGCCGGCAGCATCCCGCGCCACTGGGAACGGGGCATCACTTCCGCCCCCAGGTTCCGTTGCGGACCGCAGTCCGACAGGATCAATAGTCATCGCAGCCTCCGGAAAAACGCCCGGCCGAGCATGGTTGGGCGAACGAGGAGTGACTCGGCCGGCCGATGAGGGAACGGAGGAAGGGCGCCCGGCCGGGCGATAGCGAGGGGGCCCCGGCCGGGCATTCATTACTCGGGCCAACAAGGCCCGTTGGGCTCGAAGAAAGACGCCCACCGCGGTATGGCCTCTCACCCCGTGCAGGAACTCCTGTCCGACCCGCGGTGCCAACTCCTGCTATGCGCTTCCGAAGAAGCCGGCCGATTACGAGGGCCGGGCGGGTCGAACTTGGGGATAGGCGGGCAACCGGGACACGCCCCGGCGCGGGCACAATTCGCGCCGCCGTTGCTCGCGCGGCAGCGCAAATATCACTGTGGTGCAAAAAAGCAGTTTGCAAAAAACGCACGGCGTCCGCGGCGGGGGTACGAGCGCACCTGCGGGATCCACCTCCGCACGTACAGCTCCCCACCGCGCGACGCCGCGCGCCGAATGCCGAGCGGCCATTCACCAGCCCGGCAGTAAAGCGGGTCACCGCAGCCGACGATCGGCTGTGCCTCGCGACCCGTGTGTCAATGGCAGAGGCAAACGTGGACGCTGTGGACGTGGTGGACGACATGGACAAAGAAGGACGGGCACGGCTTGCGGCCAGCCCTCCCTGCGCGGAGCCCGTCCGGTCCGCCGTGCCCGGCGTTTCAAGCGAGTTGCGAATTTCATTCACTCGCGCCAAAATACCCACCGTTCTCACATCCGCAGGGATGCGATTCCGTTCGCGATGCGCGCCGGTCAGGCAGCAGGGACGCTGCTCTCCGGCAAGAGGAGCTCAGACAGGTTGCGCTTGGCGTGCCGTAGAAGCCGGTCGATTAGGACCGTGCGCTTCAAGCCGGTCTCCGCCTCGATGTGCTGCAGCTCTGTCAGTTGGTCGTCGCGCACCTTCACGGTCGTATAAACCGGCGGCCGTTGTGGGGTATGCGAACGGGCCATTCTGTATACAGGATACTCCGGGATACCGGGAATGCAAGTGCCGCGTCAAAAAAAAGTGCCAGAATCTGAAAATCGCAAGCCGTCGCTGCAGACGCGGATCGACGCGCGGCTCTTCGCCCGCATCGACGACATGCGGGCCAGACTGCTGCGCAGCCCGTCGCTGATCGGGCACGCCATTATCCGTGCCTTCTTCGAGGACTGCGACGATCCGCAGAAGCGACTGAGCCGGGCGATCGCGGAAATTATCGCCGAGGACCACGCCGCGGCCGCGCACGAAGCGGTGCAGAAGGCGTCGGAATTCGATGCAGCGACGCGAGCAGGCCGATCAGAAAGGCCACGTCGCGGCGGCGGAGGGAAAACACGATGAGGGCGAGCAGGGACTTGCGCATGGCCACGGCCCTCCGCGACGGCTGCAAGGTGAAGACCGGCGCGTATCGGGGTTGTGCGTAGAGCGGCCGGGCGGCGGTCCTCCATGACCGGCGATTCCGTGGCCAACGCCCGGCAGCCAAGACTGGCATCGGCCACGCCCTGGCCGATCTGTTCGGATTATGTTAGGTAGTGGATCAAAAGTCAAGTGGGGATTTCCCGCAGGAAAAGGGGCGATAACCATGCTCTTTTGGTTCCGGCTGGGCGACATCCTGGGCGAGATCGTCGACGGGGTTCCGTTTCTCAGATGGGCTTGCATGTTGTTCGTGCTGGCGTGGATAATCTGGGTGCCGTTCCAGTGCGTGATGGGCTGGTGAGGGGCGATCGATGCGAAATTTGGTGGTCGCGTTCGGCGCAATCGCACTCGCTTCGCTGGCGCTGAGCATCTACGCCCTGACACGTTCCGCCGTTCGCGCAGAATCGCCACACGCCGCGAGCGCCGCCGGCAGGGCGACAACGAAGCCGGAAGCGCCGAAGCGAACGCTCGCGCAGGCAATGGAAGCCGCGGAAGCGCGCATGCCCCGCTGGGAAAGCTGGGGTTCGAAATGGGACTCGAAAAAGCCACTGCCCGACGATGAGCGACGAACGGTATCGATCGAGTTATATCGAACGCTGCTTTCGAAGGGAGCGCCGGTCGCGATCGGCGGACGGCAGGCGGAAATAACCCGCGAGTTCTCCGAGGCGCTGACAGACGACGAACGTGAGGAATGGCTGGCGGATTGCCTGAAATTTGTGAAATCAACGGTGAATGACTCGACTCCGCTACGAAGCCTAGATTCTTACACCGGGAAGAAGCACACGCACGTTCGAATCGGCAATGTTCACCCGTGGGGCATGCTGGAGGCGATCTTCAACCTCAGCACGTCGACAAGCACGAGGTTCGAAGCAAAGGCGATTTGGGACGCAAAGGCCCAGGAAGAATACGCGCGGGACGCCGCGAACACCGAATCACTTCGCGGGCAGCCCGGCGTCTACGGGCTGGTAGAGCACAGGATCAAACAAATCCCCACTTGGCCTTGACAGGCCGGCCCATCCTGCGCATCATCCCGCCCATCGGCCATTCACCGACCCGGCGTTGCCAAGGATGGCTACGCCATGCACAGCACGGACGCTGGTTCGACGCACGTCGATCACTCGCTACCGCTTCGTCATCGTAGGGAGCAGGGAACAGGGAACAGGGAACAGGGGTTCAGACGCACCCTGGCCGTGTTTTCTCTAGCCCTCTGTTCCCTGTTCCCTGTTCCCTTCCTCACGGCCTGCGCGCAGAACACCGAAGCGCCAGTGGCGCAGGAGGCGCGGCAGACGCAAATCCCCGCGGCTGACTCGACCGCGCAGGCCGGCAAGTACACGGTCAACACGTACATCGTGAACGACACGCACGGGATGCCAAACTCGGGCGGCGACATCGCGGCGGCGCTGGGCGGGGCGCCGAGCGAAGTCGATGACGCCAAGAGCGACAACGGCGGGTCGAGCGCGGGCAAGGTGCGCTCGGGCTACACGATCGCGGGCGTGACGCTCAACATCACGGCCGGCGGATCGAGCACCGGCTCGCAATCGACCGCCGCCACCGGCTCGCAATCCAACCAGCCGGCCGCCACTGTCACGCAGTCGCCCGAGCAGAAACCCGAGGCGCAGGTCTCGGGCAACCTGGGCCTGGCGGCGCCGCTGGGGACAGTGCAGCAGAACGCAGCTGGGGCGTCCGGCGGATCGACGACCACGCTCACGCCGCAGCAGACGAACGAGCTGCGGGCGCTGATCGACAAATCGAAAAACGGGCCGCTGACTGCGGAGGAGACGACCCGGCGGAACGCGCTGCTCGAGCAGGTGCTCGGGACGGCGAAGCCCGCCGGCGGCTGACCAAGACACGCAACCGACCGAAGGAGCGCGCGGATCGCGACGGCACACACGACAGCGAAACTTCCGCTTACGAGGCCGACTCGCGACCGCGCTCTCTCGGATTCGAGCAACGCACAGAAATCACCGGCTATTAGCCGGTGCCACAAGGGTGGACGAGGTGGACGCTTGAATCGCTGGCTGGCAATCATCCTGGTCGCGCTCGGCATGGAGTTCGATGGCGGCGGGACTGCGACCGAGTTTCTGGCGCAACTGCCGGCCTTCTGGTTTGTGGCGGTCGAGATCGCGCTGGAATGGGCGCAGCAGCACTTGTGGGCGCAGCGGAACCGCTGCTGGGGACGGCCGCGGTGCTGAAGGAACGCACAGAAATCACCGGCTATTAGCCGGTGCCACAAGTGGACGGGGTGGACGACGTGGACAGGCAGGGCTGAGCGATGGCGAAGATTTTTAACGGCGACGGGACGAAGTGGATCGGGCCGCGCGAGTACATCGCGAAGACGATCGCCGACCTGTACGCCAAGTTCGACGTGGTCAACCTGGACGGGGCGGTGTTTATCTACCTGGACAAGAACGGGAAGGCCGTCGTCTCCGACGCCGCACGGGGAGCGACGCCGCAGGAAACGAAAGCGAGGAAGCGATGAGGGGTGGCTTCAAGACGAGCGAGTTCTGGCTGGCCGTGCTGGCGATTGTCGTGCCGCTGGCCGTGACGGGCGTGAGCGGCGTGAACGAGTCGAGCTGGGTGTCGATCCCGTGCGCGATGCTGATCGCCTGGCTGTACGCGACGCAGCGCTTCCTGGCCAAGCGGCAGGAGGCGGAGCTCGCGACGCGTAATCCGCTGCCGCGGCTGGGCGGAGCGGAAACGAAATAAACACCACCGCGCGTACCAGGCGGCCGGGGCCGGCAATCGTGCCGGCCCCGGACCGGCCCGGATGGACGCGGTGGACTGAGTGGACGGCATGGACGGCGGGAGCGGTTGATGGCGATGAGCGTGGAAGAGCTGCGGGACGATCTGGTCGGTCTCAAGAAGGAGATCGGCGACAAGCACCAGGTGCTGTTCAACAAGATCGACAAGCTGGCCGATCAGCAGGCCGACATGCGGGCCGCTCTGGCGCAGCAGACGGCTGGGTTCGAGCACGCGGCCCGCGGCCACGAGACGCTGCTGGGCATGCTGTCCAAACAGGCCGACACGATTACCGCCATCCAGGTGGACTACACGCCGCGGCAACTGGACGCGGCCGGGATCGGCGAAGTGAAGAGCACGCTGGCCGAGCACGCCAAGCAGATCAGCGGCATGCAGGTGGGGCTGGGCAAGCTGGCCACGATGGCTTCGCTGATCGCGACCGTGGCCAGCCTGGCGGCGAACTGGCTGATACGAAAGATGGGTGGGTGATGAACGAAGTCGGCAAGCAGTTGATCGAAAACCAGAAGCGGCGGGCCACGTGCCTGGCGGACGCCGCCATCGCGCTGCGCAACCTGCTGGTGGCCACGGGCTACGTCGGCAGCGACGAGGAGAAGCTGGCGTCGATCGACTTTGAAGAGGTGGATGCGCAGGTCGGCCGGCTGAAGGGATTCAAAGCCCAGATGCGGGCGCTGCGGGATGAGCGGGCGGCGCTGAAGGCGCAGGCATAAATCACCGGCTATTAGCCGGTGCCACACGGGAAGCAATGCGTGAAACGTGGACGAATACGCTGGACCAAGCGCGCCACCCCACGGGTGATGGAGCGCATCCACACCGACCTGCAGCTCGGGCACGATCCGCGCGAGGTGTTCAACAAGTACGAAATCGACCGCTACCGCATCACGCCGCGCACCTTCTGCGAATACGCGCGCTACTACCTGCGCGAGTGGGCGGCCCGCATGGAGACGCCGGTCGAAGCCCGCAAGGCCTCGGCCACGGACGTCGTGCAGAGCGCGCTGGATTCGATCCTGACGTCGCTGGACATCGGACGCGACGTGGACAAGGGCGCGATCTTCGCGGTCAAGGCCGGCGTGGACGTGCTGAAGCTGGACATCGATCGCGAGGTCAACCGCCGCGCCGACGAGAAGCACGACGTCTGGAAGGCCGAGCAGCAGCGCAAGCAGGCGGCGGCGCTCGAAGCGGTTTCGAGCGCGGCGCAACTGACGCCCGCGCAGGTCGCGGAAATCCGGCTGAAGGTGCTCGGGCTATGACGGCGCTGGCCAGCGAATCTGTGATCCAACCTTACGCCTATCAGAAGCTGATGGCGGCCCAGCGCTCGCGCTACGCGATCTTCCGCTGGTCGCGGCAGGCTGGGAAGAGCATGGGGGTGGCGCTGCTGGTGAACCTGGACATCCTGGAAGTCGAGGCGACCGGGAAGCGCACGTTGTGGACCGTGATCAGCCGCTCGCTGGCCCAGGCCCGCGAGCAGGCGCTGAAGATTCGCGACGTGGGCCGGGCCGTGATGATGGCCCGCAACCTGCTCAAGGGCATCGAGCAGAGCGAGACGCGCGATGCGCTGGGCGAAACGCAACTCGAACTAACCTACCCGAACGGCTCGCGCGTGATCGTGGTCAGCGGCAACCCGGACGCGGCCGCGGGCTACACCGGCAACGTGGCGTGGGACGAGGTCGGACTGACGAAGCGCGCGGCGGAACTGTTCGGCACGTCGTTCCCGGTCGTTTCGCGGGGCGGCTATCGCTACATCATGACCTCGACGCCGCGGCCGGGGTTCTGGAAAAAGAAATGGGACGAGGCGCAAAAGGCCGGCTCGCCCTGGTACTCGCACACGCTGACCATCCACGACGCGATCGCCCAGGGCTGCCCGATGGACGCCGCAGAGCTGCGGGCGGGGCTCAACGACGAGCTGCGCTGGAAGCAGGAATACCTGTGCGAGGACGTGGACGACGAGGTGTGCTGGCTGCCGTGGGAAATGATCCTGGCGGCCACGGACGCGAATCGCTGCACAATGGCAGTGCCCGGCGAGCTCGACGATGGCGCGGCGTTCGCGGGCTGGGACGTGGCCCGCTGGCAGCACCTGAGCGTGCTGTGGATCGCGCAGAAATACGGCCCGCTGCTGGTGACGCGCGGCGTGCTGGCGATGCAACGGATGCCGTTCGAGTCGCAGATCACGCTGGTGTCCGACACGCTCAAACGCTTCGCAAAGTTTACGCGCGTGTGCGTGGACGCGACCGGCATGGGCGAAATGGTCGCGGAGCAATTGGGCAAGCGCCTGCCCGGCCGCGTCGAAGCGGTGAAGTTCACCGGCGGCGTGAAGGAAGTGATCGCCGGCGATCTGCGGCGCGTGATGGAGGAGCGCTCGTTTCTGCTGCCGGACGACGAGGCGGTACGGACCGATCTGCACAGCGTGCAGCGCACCGTGACGGCGGCGGGAAACTTCCGCTTTGAAGGTGAGGCGGAGGGGTCGCACGCGGACCGGTTCTGGTGCGCGGGCCTGTGCGTGCATGGGGCGATCAAACCGGGCGGGGCGCTGTCGTCGCTGCCGAAACTGAGTCTGCCGAAACGCGAGCTCGCGATGGGGAGCTGGTGATGGGGCTCCTGACGCGGCTATTTGGGAAGGGATCAAGGGATTCAGGGATTAAGGGATTAAGTCTCAATCCCTCAGTCCCTCAGTCCCTCAATCCCTCGCCGACGCTGCTGGCAGCGGAGGCGGTGACCAGCATCGGCACGCCGGCGACGCCGCCCAAGGTGGCGCGGCTGCGGACGCCGGAATTCAGCGACGACACGCTGACGCACACCGGGCGGCGTATGCTGCGCAGCCTGACGCCCACGCGCATTGCGGCCATCTTCGATTCGGCCCAGACCAACATCGCCGACCAGATCCAGTTGGCACACGAGTTCGAGGAGTCCGACGATCACCTGCGCGGCACGCTGGCCCTGCGCCGCGCGGCCGTGCTGCGGCTGGACGTCACGATCGAGAGCGGCGACCCGGACGACGAGCGCGCGAATGAAGCCGCCGAGCTGGCGCGCGACATCATCGACGCGCCCTGGTTCTACCGCGCATCCGATTACCTGCTGCGGGCGATCTTTTTGCAGTGGGCGGCGGTGGAGGTGCTGTGGCGCACAGGGAACAGGGAACAGGGAACAGGGAATAGCCTCTGGACTCCGGCGAGCATGCGGCCGGTCGAGCCGTCGCGCTGGGAATTCGAGCTGGACGGCACGCCGGTGCTGTACAAGTCGCTGTCGCGCGGCGGCGAGAAGGCCCCCCCCACGGCCGGCAAGTACATGGTGCACGCGCACGACGTGAACAGCACGCCGGGCGATTTCGCGTTGATCCGCTCCGTCGCGTTCCTGGCCTACCTGGGCAAGCTGGGCCTCAAGGACTGGGGCACGGTGATCGATCAGTTCGGCATCCCGGCCATCAGCATCACCTACAAAGACGGCATGACGCCGGCCGAGCTGCAGACGCTGGTCGCGACGCTGCTCGACCTGGCCGGGCGGCGCGTGATCGCGGTGCCGCAGGGCACGACCACCGAGACGACCGAGATCCCCGACCAGACGCCGCATGGGGACTTTCAGGACTTCGTGCGCAGGGCGATCAGCAAGCTCCTCCTCGGCCAGGACTCTTCGCAGAGCGCGCTGGAAGGCCAGCGCACGGGCGCGACGCTGCAGGGCAACGTGCGCGACGACATCCGCGACGGCGATGCGCTGCTGCTGGATGCCAGCCAGAACGAGACGCTGCTGGCGCCGTGGTGTCTGCTGAATTTCGGCCCGGGCGTGAAGCCGCCGCGGATCAAACGCTCGCCGCCCGAGCAGGCGCTGGACGCGGCTCAGGCCAAGCTGGTGAGCGACACGCTGATCCTGGTGCGCGAGGGCAAGCTGTCGCCGGATGCGGCGACGGAGCTGCTCGACGCGTGCGGAATTCCGAAGGGCCGCGTCGAGAAGATGATCGAAGCCACCCCGATCGGCGTGGACGACAGTGCCGCGCAGCTGGCCTTCCGGCGTGAGGTCGTGAAGCTGTTCCTGGCGGACGGCACGATCAACGACGTGATCTACAACGCGGTGGAAATCCAGAAGCTGCTCGAAGCCGTCAACCTGCCGACCGAGCCCGGCTACGAAGAGCCGTGGATCCCGGTCGTCGCGCAGCCGGGCAACCTCGTCACGGGCGAGCCGATCAAGGACAGCGAAGGCGATGTCGTCGGCAGCGAGGTGATCGCGGGGCCGGCCAATGCAGTGGCTTCGCCCTTCGGGCTCAGCCGCAATCACCGGGAGGCGTCCGCCTCATTGCTCGCCGGTGCCACAACTCCTACGCAGCCGTTGCCGGAGAGCACGCTGAGTGGCGCTGCGACGCTGTTCAGCGGGATGTTTGGCGGGCACTCGAAGGCCATTCGAACGCTGGCCGAATCGATCAATGCCGGCGACGGAAGCGATGCGGAGAAAGCTGCCGAGTTCAAGCGGCGGCTGCCGGAAGTGTTCGAGGGCTTTGACCCGAAGCAGCGCGCGGCGCTGCTGCACAAGGCGACGTTCGCGGCGCTGGCGAGCGGCAGCGTCGAGATGGCACGCGAGGTCAAGCGCGGGCGGATGGAGCAACGCCGCGGTGAAAAGTGAAAGGTGAAAACGTGAAAGGCAACAAACGCATCATCCTGGTGATCGGCGGGATGGCCGACGACAACCCTGAACTGGTGGTTGCGCCTCGCGCCGTGGAGAAGACCGTCGCGACGCAGGCACAACTGGACGAACTGGTGAACGGCTTCACAAACCGGGCCAAGGAATCGATCCGAAGCCGGCCGTTCGACGACGCGGACTCCGTCGAGTGCTACCTGCTGCACGAGGGGCGGACGTGCTTCGCGACCGTGCAACTGCCGCTGCGGGCGCGCACGGCGGTGTACGAGTATTTCGACAAGTGGCAGCCGGCGGAACCCAAGACGGATTAACCGCAAAGGCGCGAAGATCGGAAAGGTGAGGCATGGTGAAGATCGGATTTCCCGGACTGCTGGCGCTGCTATTCATCGGGCTCAAGCTCGGCGGCGCGATCAGTTGGCCGTGGCTGTGGGTGCTCAGCCCGCTGTGGATTGGCGCGGCGATCGCGATTGTGGTCCTGGCTGCGCTGGGCGTGATGGTGCTAACGAGCCTGAAGTGAATTCTTTGCGGCCTTTGCGCCTTTGCGGTTGAAAGAGTGAATGGACGAGGACCTGATCAACCAGAGCTTCGACGAGGCCATCCGGGCCTTCGCAGGGCGCACGGACGTGGTGACAAAGCCGCGCTTCCTCGCGCTCGATGAAGCCGCGCGGGCGCGGGCCTGGACCATGGCGCGCGTCGCGGACGCGGACGTGCTGACGGACATGCACGCGGCGGTCGAGAAGATCATCGCCGAGGGCGGTGGGTTCCGGGATTTCGTGGACTCGATCGAGGAGACGATGGAAAAGCGCGGCTGGGAAGGGCCGCAAGCCTGGCACGCGCAGCTGGTGTTCAACCAGAACGTCGGCATGGCGCACACGGCCGGGCGCTTCAGCCAGGCCCAGGCGGCCGGCGTGCAGCACTGGCGCTACCTGGCCAGCGACGCGGCCGAGCCGCGCGAGGAGCACAAGCCGTTCTACAACCAGGTCTATCCGATGGGCGACGGGCCGATGCCGCCGCTGGACTTCGGCTGCGCGTGCTCGTGGGAAGTCGTGTTCGATGACGAGATCGAGCCGGGGACCGAGATTCAGGACCCGGCCGGGCTGGTGCCCGAGGGGCAGGAGTTTCAGTTCAAGCCGGCGGAGTTCTTTCGTCCGCTGGAATTGGACCTGAGCGACTACCCGCCGGAGATCCAGGAAGCACTCAAACGCGCGGCGGCGAATGATCCGCAGTTGAAACTGGTGCTTCGCGGGGCGTGAGTGGACGACGTGGACTGGGTGGACGACATGGACGGTGAAAACGTGAAAAACAAACTGCGGGTCGTGAGCCAGGCGCGGGCGCTGTTGGCCGACAGCCAGACCGAAGCGCCGGGCGAGATCGTGCTCTTTCCGCCGGGGCGGGTGACCACGACGAAGACCGCGCCGTTCATGGTGGATGAGCCGGCGGCGCGGCGCGTGATCGCCAGCTTCAGCCGGCTGGGGCGCGACATCGTGATCGACTACGACCACGCCACATTCCTGGGCGAGGCACGCTATCTCGGCGCGGCGCCGGCCGCGGGCTGGATTCGCGGGCTGCGCTGGGACCCGGCCGCGGGCCTGCTGGCGCGCGTGGACTGGACGGCGCGGGCCAAGGGCCTGATCGAGGCACGCGAGTATCGCTATCACTCCCCGGCCATGTTTTTGGACGAAGCCGATCGGCTGCAGGAAATCGTGGCTGGGGCGCTGACCAACAACCCAGCCACACACGATGCATTACCGCTGGTCGCCTCTCGAATTCTGGCTTCGCGTGAAGCCGAAGAGGCGGCCGGCGAAAACAAAGGAGATCGCATGCAAGCGATCGCACAAGTGCTCGGGCTCGGACCCGAGGCCGGGCTCGACGCGATCCTGGCGGCGGTCAACGAGGGCAATATCGCCCGCGTGGCGGCCGCACTCGGATTGCCCGAGACGGCAACCAAGGAGCAAGTGATGGATGCTTTGA